>ERZ772999.436-NODE-436-length-26654-cov-5.810030_pt1 | contig 26654 bp, 25 predicted proteins | sample MGYA00511467_ERZ772999 | MGnify/ENA primary metagenome ERZ772999 (study PRJEB29015, sample SAMEA2738064) | human oral metagenome | biome: human oral; feature: human-associated habitat; material: saliva | place: China | collected 2218 ... | reverse complement strand
ATGTGTTTGGCATTGACGAAACAAAAGCCTTCTGCAAACTCAATGCGTTCAAATATTTGGTAAGAGCCGAATTAAAAGGCAAAGAGATAGAAGATGTTGACAAGGCTATTTGGTACTTGCAAAAACATCAAGAACTTGCCAACAAGCAAGAAACAAACAAAATCATTGATAATGTTTAAGCAATGGAACAGAAAGGATTAGAATTGGGTAAAATTTACCATGCAGGTAATTTTATCATCAAGAAGTTTACACGTACACTGACAAAGAAGCAGATGCTTCAACTACGTGATGCAATGAATATTCCACGTGATGTTCAGAAGCATTTGGAGCGAAACGGCATGCAGTTTATCAAGGCATCAACGGTGAGTGGTTCTTGGAGTGTTGAATGGGTGTTTGGCATGTCGCTCTTTCAAGCAATTGACGAGATGCCAGTAAACGAAAACGGGGAGTTCTACGGAACATCACTCGATAACCTTACGATGATACTCACGTGCATGTTTGCCGATACGTCTGTCGTTGGTGATATGGAGTATATGGTAAAGAAGCAGGAGCTTATGCACGAATACTTCAAACGAGCTGCAAAGAAAGGAGAACTAACAGAGAAAGAAGTAAAAGAGTGTAAAGAGGCTGCCGATGAGGTTCTACGAAATGAACAGCACAAGGAAACACTATTAAAAATGGGAAAGGAGGTAGAAAATGGAAATAACGAATAAAATTGTTGAGCAGTTGCAGGATTTTGCAAAGTTGCAGGATGTGCTTATTTTAATCAAGCATAAGATGGAGGGAAATAAGATTAATTTCCCATTACCGACATTCAATGACAATTGGATTGAGCAAATTGTTTCGTCTATACTTGAAGGTGAAGAGAATTAAAATAAGATAGGGTGCCCATATTGGGCACCCCCTTTGTTTTATGCTTATGTTTAGCTGTACCAAATATCAGTATCAAGGAAATAAGGTCTTGGATAATATTCTCGAGCATATTCAAACATTCTTCTAAAAGCATAAGACACTTCTTGATGCCTCTCTTCTTCTCTTACATCTTCTTCATGCTTATTGCGCTTAAAGAAATAAAAAAGTTTTTTCATAAATTCCCCATTAAAATATAACAACTAAATGATAAATGATCGTATTACTTTCTGGCAATCACATTAGCAAAGTTAGTATATTTATCATGTATGCACAATCAAAAAATAAGAAAAGTTTATTTTTTGTGTAATTTTAACGTATATAATTTATATACTTACAGCAGAAAACAGTATCTTTGTAGCATAAAAAGTTGCACCCTTCGCACTCGGCAAAAAGTATTAAGAAATTCATGTTTTTATGATATAAAATAAGGTTGTTAAGCGAAGCGAAGGGTCGTTTGATGACCTTGTTTTTTAGAGAACGTGTATGAAGTATATAAGACGGTCATTGATAAGTGAATGTTTTGGCAACAAAGAGTTGCTGAAAGCACTTGCAATGGCGTATCTTATAAAGCATCGCACAAAATCATCAAACATCCATCATTATTCAATCAATCTTATTCGTACCATTACTGGTATTCATGCAAACACAATCAAAAAACGCTTGCAAACACTAAACGAATATGGGCTTATTCTCATCGAGAAGGATAATCTCATCATACGTTCAACCGTCAGCAAGCACACAAAGCGAAACATGGATATTGGTCGGATGGATTTCACCAATGTAAAGACCGTCGAGAGGTCATTGCAGGCGTTGCAGGTCGTTTTTCTGCAACAGCGTAAGGATTTCTGCAAGCATACTATTCACAACGCTCACAGCGGCTTTAATCCAAAGAAGATTAAAGCTGCGAGAAAAGCATGTCGGAAGTATGGTTTTGGAAATAAATACGTTGAACATGGATTATCGTATGCAACGATAGCACGAAAGCTCGGACTGTCTGTTACAACTGCTTTCAGTGTAGTTAAGTATGGAACTGCGAAAAAGTACTTTAAGAAGTTTACTCATTTCGTAGGAACTTTTCTTAAAGGAGTGTGTGGAATGGATATTGAAGGATATACATTCACGACAAAAAACTATGGTTCCCAAGTTCAAGCAAACACATACACTGTTGGTTGTAAATGGAGATAATACAACATGGTATATATAGATTACAAAAAGTGAAGACTAAAAAAATACAGGAGGTTCAAATGAAAACAAATCAAGTGATGACACGTCCGATGGGACAGTTTACAGTTGAGCAAAGGACGAAGGACGGTTTCTTTGATGGCGCAAACTTACTCAGACAATGGAATAGCGTCGAAGGAAATCCGCGCAGAAGAATGTCAGAGTTCCTTGAAAGTCCAAAGGTTAAAGAGTTTTTGAATGCTCTTGCCGAGGATGAAAGCCATAGGCGAAAAACCGACATTGCTGAAAATCAATTACTTATGAGAGTAAATGGGAAATTAACAAAGAATGGTAAGACACAAGACAAGGTATGGATGAACCCAATCTTGTTCTTAAAGTTTGCTATGTGGATAAATCCCCGTTTTGAAGTACAAGTGATACGTTTTGTTTATGATAATATGATAGAGTATCGCAACGAAGCAGGCGACGCATATAAAGATCTATGTGTTGCAATCTCCAAAATCGTTGGGAAGGGTTTTCTTCGTGCGGCAATATCCAATATAGCAAAAGCTATTAACTGGGTTGTGTTTAACAACCACGAGGCGATGATAAGGAACAAGGAAGGTATTGAGTGTAAAATGAAGGAGCTGTTCAGTGCAGAGAAGACTATCGCAATGCTTATCAACGACGGTTTCCTTTGCTCTTACGATGGTGTAATTGATTACCTTCGTAAGAAATGGAGTGAGAAGTGGACTCCAAGTGAATTAACAAGAAAACAAGTAGTATGAGGCGCATTTATTTTGAGAACTGGTTGTTAACAAAGTCTGGTTTCAGGCTCATTGACTCCGAGCAGGGTATGAGAACCTATGCCAAATATGATGGTGAGCTGTGTGGGCATCAGATTGAACTAATGGAGGTATCAACGTCCATGCACTATATCCATATATCATATAAGATTGGAAATAAGTACTGGGTGTTCTGGAAAACCACGTGGACGCAGAGATGGATTGCGAATGCCGAGGAAGTAAAATGTATCTTTGAAAAGTTTTTTGAGGAGAACAGGAAAGAAATTATTAAATATACTAAAATGTCGTCAAGATGAAAAATGAAACAAAATTAAAGAAGGTGATTGCATTCTTGCAAGAGAATAATATCAAGTACAGACATCCTGAAAAGGTCTTGTTTGGTCATAGCGACCTATTCCTTCCTGATACAAGAGTTGCAATTAAGATTGACGGAGAAGATCGTGTTCGTTTCTATGATACGCACAAGAGAAGTTGTTTCCCTGTATTCATACGTGAAGAAGATACTCCTAAATTTGTGATAGAAAAGGTCCAGAACACCATCATTAAGTCTATGACAAAGCAGCAGCAGTACTTAATGTATAAGGAGCGAAAGGAAGAGAACAGACGCCTCAATGCCGAGCAGATGAAGATATGTGCTGCACGCAAGGCGGCAAAAGCGGCAAGATTGGCGAAGAAAGAGGCAGCTAAAGCAGCAGGGCTGATGAAGAGAGAGGTAGGTAGGAAAAGAAAAAGATTCATAGTGAAAGAAAGATAACACATGGCGACAAGTGAGAAAGAACGGAGCGTGCTTTTTGCAAGCAAAAGAGTACAGGCTCAACTAAATGCGACAACACACGTGACAGACATTCTCTGGAAGACAGCAGAGAGCATTGTTAAGGCTGTAAGGAAATACAGACCATACTATCAAAGCAAGACAATGTCGGATGTTGCCCAATACGAAAAGGAAGCACGCCAGATTGCCACAAATGCAGAAAAAGCTATTGAAAAGTATGTTGAAGCCTATTCGCAAGCAGGTGGTAGAGTGCTGAAAATGGACACTAAAGAGCTTGTAGGAAATTATCTAAAGCAGGAAGTGTTTGGCAAAACATACATGCAGCGCAATGGCGAGTATCTAAGGGACTTCGCAGAGGATATTGTGAAATTGGTCAAGGCTGGTGTGTCATTGCGTTATGATGAAAACAAAATCATCGGTGCTGTCAGGAAATCCTACAAAGACCCATATAATAACTCTGTCATGACAAAAGCTTCACGTGAGGGTAAGTATGCTATGGTTATCCCACACAGAGGGCAAGGTATTTATGCTGCCTCCTATGAGAATATTATAAGAAATGTTCAAAACACGATAAACTTATCGTGGGGACAGGTAGAAATCGAGTATGGTAGGTCAGTAAATGCGGTTGGGTATAGGACGTATAGAAATTCGTCATATCCTTGTGACATCTGTGATGAGATTGCAAGTCGTCCACATCGTATGAGTGAAGGAATGCTAATCCCAGCGCATCATCGGTGTTTATGTGGGGTTGAGTTTTTGTTCAACGAGAAAGCTCTTTCAAATGACGATACATAGAATATGTAGTGCTATTTGTATAGTTTTATTTGTTGGTAAAAAATGTAACTGAAACAAAGAATGGAACAAAAACGTAACAATGATTGTGTGATATAACTGTCAGTATATGTGTATTTTACGGAGGTGTATTTCGTTGCTTTGAAACAAAAACGAAACAAAGAATGAAACAAAGAATACCACATTTTTTGTAAATATATCTACTCATAAAAGTAAAAATACCCAGTAAAGAATTATATCTTACTGGGCATTTTTCTTATTTATTTTTTATGGATGTTTTTACCATTCTGAAATATCAAGCAATCCTTACATGATGTAGGATAATTGACAGGTATGAAGTAATGGATTGTGCTATCCTCCTCCTTTATCTCATCCTGTTTGATACGCGCATAATCGGCAATCTTTGCTGTAATATCAATCCATTCCTTTGACGAAGCCTTTGTGAGTGCTCTTGCTTTCAGAAGGTCGGATAAAATCTTTTCCTTCGATGTTGCCTTTGCGAGGTCATCGGCAGACATATCGTCTCCTTCACCTCCTCCGTTCACTTTTTTTATATCTACAATGTATCTTTGAACCCCGTCAAGTCCTTCAAGTTTTTGTTGTTCCGCTTTAAGTCGGCTTTTATCCCATGTTTGGCCAGCATTCTGAAAAGCCATATTCCAAGCATCATTGATACCAATTCCTGCGGCTCTCATTGCGGCATAGCAAAGGTATTCGGCTTTTGCTAAGCCGTAATCCTTTGCCTTACGCTGTAATGTTTGTGTGAAGAGTATATCACTCATAATGTACTACTTTGTTTTTAGAGAATCCCAATTGTTTTCACCTAAGAAATTCCGATTTTTGTCCCACGTTTTTCCAGATTTATTGGGTCTGCCTTTTTTACCGCCCTTTGGCTGATTGAGGTCGCTACCACCCTTACCATGATTAATTCGTGCAGCGGCTTCTTCCTGCTCAATATTATTCTCTGTTTGGTTATCCTGTACCTCGAGTTGGGTGAGCAAATCCATCTGTTGCTTCTCTTTTTCTTCCGAAATGATGCGTGCATACTCATCATTCTTTGGAAAGTCTGGGCAACGTTCTGAAGCCGTCTGATGCGAAATAAACTTATTCTGAACAGCAGTAGCCAAATTGGTAATGATTTCTGTTGAATTACTGTGTATGTACGGAGAAATCCATGCGTTAATGGGAAGTTCTGAATATGTCGCGGTTTGATTTTCCTCAAAGCCGATACCAAACTTAACCATCTTTGTAAGCATGTCAACGAACGCCTGCAATAGTTGTGCATCGTTCATGGCAATTTCAAGTGCAGGAGAATATAGCAATTTCAATGCAACGCCTGGCAAGTCGCCTGACTTTAACTCTGGCGGCTTCACAGTGAATGACAACTCATAGATAAGGTCATACGACTTATCAAGTTGTGTCGCGAAAGCGTTTGAAGCGTCCGTGCCATTAAGGAATCCTGCTTCTGCATCCTTATCGTTCATTGTAACGACTTTTGCAGCACCATTGCTATCTCCAATAACGCTAATATCATCACCTGACCCCTTCATGTACATGATAGGGAACGCATATGCCTTGTTATTTTCGCATAGATGAGAGAACGCTTCCTCGTAGTCCTCGATATTCTTCTGTACGGCATGCCAACATGGCCCATCCTCATTGCGTACATAAGCAACAGGAAGAAATGGGAATCCATGTGGCTTTTTAGTAATGAGTTCAAATCCACCAAGGCCGAATATCTTTTTGAGAAATGCAAAAACGCCGCTTTCGTTTACACCACGCTTGTAACGATAGATGTTTACGTCATCCCAGACCTCAACGTATTCTGTCTTTTCTATGCCGTCATCGTCATAATCGTAGTATTTACGTGCAAATAATTCAAGTTCGCCTGTAATAGAGTCGAAATGGGGATAGAGTGTGTCACCATTCAGATAAGATAATGACTTTGCGCCAAACTTGCCGTTATTAAAATATCCCACTACAGCAGCATCTCCAGTAATCATCAATGAGCGGATAGCTTCAAAGTTTCTTATCTCCATGTTGGAAAGCAACCAACATTTCTTGAATTTGATAAGATTCTTTTGATATTCTTCCTCTTTGGATTTATCTAACGCTCCGTCAGCGATTTCAAACTGAACATCGTTTCCTGTGAGGTGAAGGATATGTTTTGTTGCTATCACCTGTTGAAACGCAAACGATGTTCGAGTGATTGGTTGTTTGTACCACTTATTCGTGTCTGGGTCTTTTTTGTAAATGTCTGGGTATTTCGTTTCGTCAAAGATAGCATGAGCAGACGGGTAATACTCACGCAGAAAGTCCGCTTGTGTCATAACGGTTCTATACAAGTGGTCCTCTGGCATAGTTATGTCACTTGCATCGTCCCTTCTTTCCTGTATGTTGTGCTGCATATACCCCTTTGGCGTAACTCGCCACCACGGTTTCTTTGTCAGCACCTCTCTGTAATTCACTGTTAAATCATCCATAATCCTTTTACCTTTTTATGTTTCTTTTTTGTTAGTCTGAATATTTCGATATAGAACCAGCTCTCCCAGAAGTCTGGAGAATGCCCGACGTATCTTTTTGCAAGTTTTTTGGGAAGCAACTTAAATCCCTTGTCAGAGCCAGTCTCGTCACGTCTAAGCGACTTTCTCTCCTTCATTAGTATTTGCCTAAGTGGGACATTTTTGAAGCCATTACCGCTAAACTTTCTATCAAGCAAAGCAGGTTCAATAGATATTCCTCTTTCCTTTATTTCTGTGTAGAACATAAAGGCGCACTGCGATTTTAAGTCCTTGTATAAATATCTAATACCTTCTTCCTCTTTCCTATCAAGAGCAATTGGCGCAGCTTGGTTGTTAAATGGCACAGCGTTAGGGAAAAACCCCTTGAAGTATTGACCAATACCTTGCATATCATAGGTAAAATTGCATTCCTCTACTCCCCACTCGCGCAATTTTGACTGTACGACCGACACTATTGTTTTTGAATCAAGACGCATAACAATCAAATCTTTTGTGTGCCTCCCAATCCAGTGCCACATGACAAAGTTATCACCGCCGGTAAATGCAATATCGGCAGAAGCACGATGCACTTCGTCGTCAAGCTGCATAGTATTATTGAAAATACCCTCCAAATCCTCTATCTTCACCATATCATCTCCAGCAGCCTTCCAATTCCAGTTAGCTTCAAGGTCACGCATACGCTGCTCCTCGTCCTGTTGTGCAAGGTTAGCAATATACGAAGCGTCTGTACTAATAAGCTTTATGTTCTCAGAAACATCTGCCCGAATAAAAGTTACAGACTTTATAAACATATCGAGCTTTGTGTAACCGAGTTCTTCATAACTATCCTTCCAAAGAGAATCAATAAGTTCTGAGCATTGCTCATATACTTCTTCTCTTGTGTTCCCCCAAAAAATAGAATCAGGCGTATCTCCGTCCATAAAGCAATATCGTATCTGGCAATTTCTTTCTGGAATAATATAGCCTTCTTCGTCAACCCACCAGTCAATAAACTTTCTTACCCAACTTTCTGGGTCAGGATTACACGTTATCCAAAACCTATTCCTGATGTGAGAAGCATTACGGTTATTTGTTAAGAGATACTTGAATTTCCTATACTCAATCTGTGTTCCCTCGTCAATAGCAATGTAAGCGTATTGTCGCCCCTGAAATCTATTCTTGAAATCTTGATAAGCACCTGCGTAGTATGAGAACTTCAACCAACCTCCGTTTTGAAAATTCCAAGTCATATCATTCTGTGACTTATTGTATATGCCAAATTGAGAATATACTTTATAGGAATCTGAGATTAGGGAGTCAAGGTCATTTTTTTCTTTACGAAGTATAAGTCCATGGAAATCAGAATTGCGTATATCTTTGAGGGTTTCCATGAGCGCAGAGAACGATTTGCTATTATGAGTGACGATGAAATCCTCAACCATAAATAGAGAATTTGTGTTATTGACAGCAATACAGCAACAGTCTTTCTCTCCAACATATTCAAAATCTACAATATGCCTCCCCAGATCGCTTATTCCTCCATTATATTCTGTACAAAGTTTTTTCTTTCGTGTTAGCCTAAATAGCCTATGAGAATCATTTATACGAATATAAACATTGTAATAATCAGAAGACTCTATTCTTTTACCATCCTTTACGTAATGGCTTTCACACTTAGATATGGTTGCTAACCCCCCGAGGCTATTTATTAAGAATTTCATATCCTCAGCAAGTTGCTTGCTCACGGTAGAGAAAGAACAATGCCCCCTTTTATCTATTGTTCCGTCTGTATCCATAAGTCCCTGAACGATCGCAATGCGAGTATCAACGGTACCCCACTTATATATGTTTGGGACAAATTTAGAGAACGCATTGTGATTATAGAGTTTTAATCCTTCAAGGTCATTACGAAGAGAAGTGTTGACAATGCGGTAATCTTTGGCAGCATTATTCTCCTTTTGAGCATAATTCGACATATCAAATCCGCTTTTCTCAAACTCTTCTACAATTTCTTTATCTGCGCTTGAAAGTAAAGCGTCATAACTACCGTTCTTTACGCATTCTGTAATACAACCATCACCCAGTAACGCCCCAATTATATACGGTGGTGTCGTCGGTTTGTAATGGCGATTACCCCAACTCCTTGTGAATTTAATAGGTTCGCATAGAGGGATAATCAATCTACTATTCTTAATCTCTCCATTTTTTACTTTTGTAAGATGTTCGACTATCATTTGAGTAGTCCACACCCTAAAATCATCCTGTAATGACAAGTTGTTAAGTTTACGCTTTTTGCTTATATAACAAGTCTTTCGTACATTCCATAAATGATCGTAAGAAGCTATGACTTCTGAACCATCAATAAACTTAATTTTATATGCTGGTAGTTTACCATGGTCTTTCCTGTAAACGACACGCTGCATTCCTCCGTCAGTTCCGCTAATGATGTCTCCAGCCTTCAAATCTGAAATCATACGATAGCCGAAAGGAGTTACAACTTTTGTACTGGTTAATAGGGGACCGCCGCGACTGCCGCCTATTATCTTAATATCAGCGTCTACCGACAGTATTCGTTCTTGCGCTCCCTTTTGTGCAATGATTTTTAATTTATCTGGAGACTTACGGTCAGCATCACGCAAGAACTGTATGTATTCCTGTGTATAAACCTTATCACCATTATGTAACGTTAACCCTGAAAGTTTTTCCATTTAATCACAAATAGCATAAATATACAATATTATTTGCAAAAATATACATTTTTATTTGGAATATTCATTTTTTATACATATTTTTGCTCTCAGATTGCATATATATTCAAATTTTTAGCAGAATGGCGCAGCGGTAGCGCAGTTGTTTCATAATCAACAGGTCGAAGGTTCGATTCCTTCTTCTGCAACGATTAATCAACAGGATAACACTAATGAATAGAGAAGAACTCAGAGAATTAGTAACAAAAAGTTTGGGAAGCACCCAGTTGAAACTTAGCGAGCGTACCATCAACGAAGAACTTGATGACGTTCTTGGCGATTTTGGAAACGACGAGGAAGCAAATGCCAAGTTAGTTGAAAGAGTTGCAAACCGATTGAAGCGAATGGACGGCAATCTCCATTCTGATGTCTCGAAAGAGGTGAAAGAGTATAAGGAGAACGCTGAAAAGAAGCTGAAAGAGGGAAATGAAGGCGGTTCTAAGAAAAACGAAGGTAATGAGGGTAGCGAAAGCGAAATCATGAAGGAGTTGAAAAACATTAGGGCTGAACTTGATGAGGAACGTAACGCACGCAAGCAAGAGCAGATCGAGAGAGCGAAGCACGCTACAATGGATTCTGTCAGAAAAGGTCTTAGGGAGAAGTTTGAAAACGCAGGTTTGAAATTCAACGACTTCTTTGCCAAGTCCGCCCTTTCAAAACTCGAAATTCCGAATGAGAATGTCGATTTAAAATCTCTTGTTGAGACAGCGGAGAGGTTGTACAATGCTGACATCAAGGAAGCTGGCGTTGAAATCGGTAAGCCACATGCAGGTGGCAATGGTGGTGGCAAGGAGGAAAAAGAAGACTGGAGCGACGTTGGTAACATCGTTGGACGACACAACCCAAAGGCCGAATAATAAGTATTCAGTTTAACAATTAACATTAATCAAAGATGACAGAACTTGATTTTTATCAGCAAAGGATTCTCAATGCAGGAGTTTTCCAAGGTACTGTACTGATTCAGGCTCATGGCGAGATTGGCGGCAGTCGCAACGTATTCGTTAAGTTGCAGTCAAGCGCAAAGAACGGGTTGGTTTACCCAACAGTCGGTGGAGTTCTCGTAAATCCTTTTAAGGGCAATGCAAAGATTTATGCAGGTGACCTTTTAGAGTACAATCCGGGTATCGAAGGTGATACAGGTGCTACTATTAAGATTATGAAGACCTATGAGGTAGCTAAGGCTGCATCGACAACCGAGGTCCTCATTAAGCGTGACGGCTTCCGTCATATCCCATTCGTGGGTGATATTCTCATGGTTGCGCCAAACACTCTTACGGGTACAGGTACAGGTGTTACTGTTACCGCAGTTGAAGCAACGAAAGATAACACCGCAGGTGATGTTTGGAAGCTCACTGTTAGTGCAGCCGTTACCGCTGCAATTGGAGCAGTTCTCGTGGAAGCAGATAAGGCTGGTGCAGGTGCTAAGGCTATTGTAACTAACCCTAACTGTTATGCACCTTCTGACTTTGATTTCGTGTACAACCCCTCTGCAACGAACAACGACTTCGAGGGCGCACGCTATCTATTCACCCCATGCCTTGCTAACGAGAGTACTGTGCTTTACAAAGCAAAGATGTCTCCAATGCCAGCAAGTGTTCTCGCACTGAACACAAGCAAGGTTGCAGGTTGGTTCTCACTCTAATGTTTCACACTTAAAAGGTATAACAAAATGGCAAAATACAATTTTGAAGATTCAAGATACGCCAAGTTCTTTGCAAGCCCAGAGAACAACCATTTCTTGCAGTCATTCCTTGATAACAGTGCTTTGTTCTACACCAACTATGGTTGGTATAAGACACAAGGTCGCAAGGCGGCAGCAGAGACACCATCCCAAGCAGACGGTACGGCAGTATTCTCTGTTAAGTCTCGCAAGTTGCAAGCACCACACCTCATGGACTTACGCGCGCCTCTCAGCGACAGCAACCAAGCCGACGGCTCAACCGAGAAGTTCTACACTGCGCCAATCCCCGACTTTATTGCAGAGGGTATTGTGGAAACTGCAGCAGAGCGTAACTACAAGGTGAAAATGTTTGAGCAGTTTGGCAATGATGCAGACATTGTCGCTACCTATGTTGGTAAGTTGCAGGACAAGTTCAACGCAGTTGATGCAACAATGAACTTTATGACTGCACAGCTGATGACTACTGCAAAGATTGATTACACGGGTATTGGTCGTGGTATTCAACTTCCTCTACACAAGGCAGAAGTTCCAACAAGCAACTTCCTTAAGGCAGGTGTAAAGACTTGGGCTGATGCAGACTGCAAGTTGCTTACACAGATGCGAGTGTTGGAGGATAAGGTGCGTCATCAGATGGGTGACTATGCTGGTCCAATGGTATGGCAGATGACTCGTAACGACTTCTATAACGTTTTCTTAAAGAACAAGGAAGTTCGTGAGTTCGTTTCCAACTATCGCAAGTTGAACTACCTTGCTTCAACACAGGAAATTCCTGTTGTTGCATCCGAGTGGAACAAGGCAGTTATTGACTTAGAGGGAGTCTCTCCTATTGAGATTGTTTCTGAGCAAGAGCACAACAAGACCCATACTAAGGAGGAGGTTGTAAAAGGCTGGAAGGATGGTACAGCCGTTCTCCGTCCAGCAGGCGATGCAGTTGAGTTCGAGCACAAGGCAATTCTTGATGAGCAGATGATTAAGCAGTTTGGTGCTAACGCTATCACAACTGTATTTGGTCGTGGTAATGATGGTTTATCTCTTGTTGTCAACTCAACAATGGATAATGGTCGCTTCAAGGAGTGGCACACTGATGTTATGTTGTCAGCTTGTCCTGCTCTCATTGAGTTCCCTAATCACTACATTATCGACATTAAAACAGCAGATTAATGTCGTAAAAATTAAATTGTAATTGTATGGATTCAGTATCAGAAGTAGGAAAGACTTATACGGTCGAAGATTATATCCTTGCAAAGGTTAAGTTTGAAGTGCCTGTCGATGCACTATATCCAATTTTCATTGATAGGGGGTTTGAGAAATCAACTCCAATCAATGATTGTGATATGGATAAAGTTCGACTTGCATATGCTGACCTTTTGAAATGGATGATTCTTGGTCCAAGTAACGTTAATAATACTTCTGATACTGACAATGGATGGACTCACTCGTCTGGCGGTTATCAACTCACTCAAGATGATATTAAAGAACTTAAAAGCGAAGCTAATGCCATTTATAAGAAGTTAGAGCCGGAGTCTGTTTTTGGAAGAAAGTCAGCATTCAGGATTAATAGTGGTGGTATTATGCGAGCAAACATAGATGCTTCTGGCAATCCGCTTCCACATATAAATGGTTTCTGATTATGAGAAAGGAAGTAGTAAACAATCCTCGTTATCCTCACATCATCAAGGTTGTGCGTTTGGCAGACACACAGGTTAATGTCTTGCATGATAGCGAGATTGAAGACGAAGACCCGTTCGCTACTGATACCACTTCTAATCCTCAAACAAAGATTGAGAAGACTGAGGTTGTTTTGTACGCAGGGAAAGGGCGTTCGTTTACAGACACTACTACCAATGGTATGGGTAAGGTTGATATAAACAAGAGGAAGGCTTCTATACCAGTCAGATACGACGTATGGGAAGCAGAAAAACTACCTCTTGATGGCGACACTATCTATGCCACTGTTGGAAACAACACTGAAGAAGGTCGTGTTCGCGATTGTGAGCCTGATAATGACAGAACTATTGTTTATTGGGAATTAGTAAGAGTTTAACGATCATGGAAAGTTTAGCAGAGCAATTTCAGAAAAGAATATTTAAGCCTTTTAACTCTTATGCGGTTGAAAAGGCTAAACAGGTTGTCGATGCTATTGCGGTGGAAGCAATAGATGTTGCAATTGCAAAACACAACCCATTTAATGAAAATGACTTCTACGACGTTACTGGTAACTTGTTTACGTCAATAAGCTCAGCAGCCTATTATAAAGGTAGACCATTCGCAATATACTCTGTTGGCGATATTCAGAAAGCTCCAATAAGCAAGACGCTAACGAAGGGTATGAAGAAGTTTCGCCCTTTCTATGCAGACCCATTTGTATCCTTCGGTGGTGCTCCATACGTAGCTACATCTGGCGAGAAACGGGTCGATGGTCCAACAGAATCAAGGAAGTTCCTTACAGATATGTTTTCAGGGGCTCCGAAAAGACATACATGGGGGGTACAAGTTGTTGCGGCTGTTCCATACGCTTTCAAAGCACATAACCTTATGGTTGCTATCAAAGAAGAAGTTTCACGTAGAGCATCATCCAAAAAGATATGGTAAGTTTGAAGATATTATATTTTGGCATAGCAAAGGAGATTAAGGGTGTTTGCGAGCAGGGGTATTATCAGGATAGACCTGCCTCAATAAAAGACCGCCCAGATAACTATGTCGTTATCAGTTTACCAGCTTCTATTTATAATAACGAGTTGGGAGAGCGAGGAGAATATAATGACTTTTCTACTACTGTCATTTTTGAGGTTTACGTAAGGGATGTTATTTCCGCAAGCAATACTAACAGCATAGATATAAAAACTATGGACGAGAAAGTTAGTAAGTTACTGAATTTATTTCCAATAAGCAACGAAATTTTCAAGATAACAGATCCACAGATAACTATTCAGATGAGTGACAAATCCGGGTTTCATGTCACATTCATACAAGGACAATTAAGAACAAGGTAATTTTAACGTTTCATATTAAAAGGATAACAATTATGGCATTAAAAAAGAAAACCGAGTTGAAGGATATTTTCTCTGGACCTTCTTCTCTCATGTATCAAAAGGCAGCGGTAGACCTTAGTAGCGCAACCGCTATTGCTCTTGCTCCCGAGCTCGATATTCCTGTGAAGGTAGATTCACTGAAGATTGAGCAAGGTGACCCATCGTTGACCCATTACAAAGTAATTGGTATGAATGGCGATTGGCAGTCAACCGCAGAGATTGGCGACTTCGAGATTTCGTTCACCGTACCAACAAAGCACGCAGATGTTTTGAAATGGGCGCACGGAGAGGATGCCGTTAAGGACAACGTTCAGGCTACTATTGGCAGCGCGAACTACAAAGGTCAGGCTCTTACTCCTACCAAGCACAAGATTACTGGTACGTTCGTCATCGAGGACGATACGCAAGAGAATATCATGATTCTCTCTGGTGTTGCCCTCTGGGCTAAGCCTTTGATGGACGATGGTAAGGTTTATGCTATCGGTCTTACAGGCACACTGGAGATTGGTGACAAGCCTTCTATCGCATGGTTAAAGAAAGCATAAACTAATCTCCATAGGTATTAGGATTTAGGATAACAACAACGCAAGGGCGGCTGGCTTTCAACAAGAGCCGTCGCCCTTTACTAATTAAAAGAACATGGCAACAAAAAAGATAGAGCAGCCAAACGTAGAACTTCAAGAAGTCCTTGATGATATTCTAAACGAAACTCCTACAGAATATACTTTCAGAGGTAAAAAGAGGATGCTTGGTTGGCTTCATAAGGGTACAACGAGGAAATTTACTCATATTGAATTAAAAGAGAAAAATGAATGGAAGAAGCGCATCAAGCAGTGTGCGGTTGTACAGCTCAACAACGTCTGGAAGATACGCTTTTTCTATTGGCTCTTGTGGCGATACTACTATTACATCATTGATCTTGACGTATGGGAGGTATTGGGTGTTCTTAATGTTGCTAAAAAAAAAATACAATCAGCAGCATTTCAACTCACTACCATATTAGCGACCGCAATGACGGATGCGATGATGACGATGACGAAAGCGGAAGCAGAGCATATCCAAGCCGAACAAGCTGGGGAGGAGCGTTTAGCTTAGCGGAGAAATTTAGTTTTCTCTTTGAATGTCGTTTCGGGATACGTGCATACGATTATTGGTGGGGCTATACGTCAGCACAAATTGACCTTATGGCAATAGATCAACCAACGATTGTCTATCCAAAGAAAAATGATGGTAAGCATGCAAGTAAATCCGAAATAGACGAACTAACAGAGGCATGGGAGAAGAAGCATAAAGCTTTGCGTGTTGGACAAGAAATTTCTCTCAGCGACTATTTCAACAACGATATTAAACAAGATGATAAAGGATAACAGTGTATGGCAGACGGAAATTTAGGAGAGTTAAAATTTTCTCTTGGAGTTCAAGATAACGTATCAAAAGAACTTAACAATATAATGACCAAGTTTGTGAATATGGATATATCTGTTAATAAAGCGACAGATTCTATTCGCAAACTCTCGGCAAAACTTCGCGAAGCTAATGATTTGAATGGTGAAGGACCTTCAAAGGAAATGCTCAAAATGGCAAATGCTGTTGATGGTGCCGCTACGAGGATAGTTCGCCTCAAGAGTGAAATTAGAAAGACGGCAGACGCTATCAATCAGATAAAGGCTATTCCTAATTTCATGAAGGATGCAAATCTGATGTCGTCTTTGAATAAGTTGCAAGGATATTTACGCACCCTTAATAGCATTGACGGAAGTAAACTACTTGATGGAAATCGTATTCAAGCCGTATTCTCAAACGGAGCAAGATCTATTCAGGAAGCAAACGCCTCCTTAAAGGCGTACAAGGAAACCGCTACCCAGGCAGAAAAATCCGTCGAGGCTAATGCTCGTGCAGCTCGAGACCTTGCTTCTGCTTTCCGACAAGCTAATGATGCAGCAAGTAAGACCTCTGCCATCATGAGCGATATGAAAAGTCTTTTGTTGCAGGGTGGCATTGTTTATGGTGCACAGCAATTTGCCAATTCTATTATCCAAACTGGTGGTGAGATTGCTCAGCAACATATCGCTTTAAGAAATATCATCGGTGATGCAAGAAAGGCTGATGAGTTGTTCGCTCAGACGCAGAAGTTAGCGTTGGAATCTCCATTCAAATTTGGAGAGTTGAATAGGGATGTTAAGCAGTTAGCGGCTTTTGGCGTAGAGGCAGACAGCCTTTACGATACGACGAAAAGGCTTGCCGACGTCGCGTCTGGTCTTGGCGTTTCATTTGAAAGATTAGGACTTGCTTACGGTCAGGTAAAGTCACGTAGCTGGCTTGATGGTAAGGAGCTTAGGCAGTTTGCCTACGCTGGTTTGCCATTATTACAGAAGCTAACCGATTTATATAATGAAACTGGTAAAAATGGTAAGAATAATTATACCACGAAGGATATTCGTGATATGATTACCAAACGTGAGGTTTCGTTTGATGATGTAGATACGGTTATAAAGAAATTGACCGATGAGGGTGGTCAGTTCTATAATATGCAGTATGTATTATCAGACACCCTTCTTGGGCGTTGGAACAAACTTATTGACGCATGGGACATCATGCTTGGTAAGTTTGCTGATGGCAAGAGTGCTGTCGGAAGTTTCTTTATGTCTGCTATAAATGGAGCCGTAACGCTTGTGCAATCTATCGACAAATTAGGACCTATTTTTCTTGCAGCATTCTCTGGTATTGCATTGAAAAAGCTTAGCACATCAATAGGGGGAGGTTTTGCTGGGAGCTTTTTATCATCTAAGCAAGCATTAGCAGCTAAATATCAAGAAAAGGCTTTGACAGGCGAGTTAAGCGCAGAAGAGCAACGTATATTAAGAACAAAAACTCAAATTACCACAAAGGACTTAGAGACGCTTGCTGCCACAAGGGCGATTACTATGGCGGATTTGCAGCGTGCTTATGTTACTCGCCAGATAACAACCGAGCAGTATAAGAGCATTTCTGCCTTATTAGCACAACAGAGGCAGACCACCACCTTGGCAGCTCGTTTCTCAGCTATGCGAGTACAGGTTTCGCAGATGTTTACTGCTAATTATTGGCAAAATTTCGGAGCAAGGGGTTTAGTAGCATTTGACTTGTTAAAAGCAGGAGCTGTTTCGCTTGGAACAACAATATGGTCAGCTATCGGTGGGTTGCCAGGTCTTCTGATTACTGGAGCGACCATGTTATTTGCTAATTGGATGCAAGAGAATGAAGAGTTAAAACAAACAGCCGATTCTATCGCAGAAAATACCAAACAAACTTATGATGACTTAAGAAAATACATTGAAGAAAATCCAATAAATATCAGGGCTTCAATCTCCGACATTGCAGACCAGATAAACAAGGAGAAAGATATTCTCAAGGAAAAGGCAGGTTCTGGGTATGACTCCATTATTATTGATGTAAGCGCAAAAGCAAAAGGAGACCCAAGTAAGCAATTAGAGTATCTTCGACAATACACTGACCTGTATGCACGCGCCGCAGAAAAGGCACAGACAATGAAATTTGTTTTCGCTGAAGCTGAATCTGAGTCAAATACCTTCTATCGTGAATCGATAAAGACAAACCTTGAGGATTTAGAGAAGAGCGCACAAGCATTAAGCCTTACAACTTCTAAAATGTCAATGGCGCAACTTGTCAAAGAGGCGCAAGAGTTGAAGTCAAAGAGCGATGTTAGTAGTGATTTCAAGAAATTCGCTGACATAATATTAGAAGCCAACAAGAATGGATTAACACTTGATAAAACGCTTTCTCAAGTAAAAGAGACGGCGGTAAACATGTCGTCTATAAGTTACCGTGGAACTTTTGGGACCGATATTTCTAAATTCGTAGGTGACGCTGTGCGAGCTAATAGTGATAGTAGAAACCTTGATGCAAACATAGCAGATTTTGCAAATAGTTTGTCAGGCAAGTTTGAAAACCTCACTAAAGACCCTATGGAGCAAGCCACCTACCGTGTGTTAAAAGATGCTTGGAAGAATGCTAACAATCTTGATGTTGTACAAGGGGCATACTTTGATATGAAGCTTGACCAAGCTATGGGCCTAAAGGAGTTTCCTTCCCTTGCAGAAGATATGGCAAAAGATGCTGCAAGTCGTATTAGTGAATCAACTCGCCAAATACTCGCTTCTGGTCAACCATTGACAAAGGCTGCACAAGACGATATACGCAAGGCAACTAATAAGGCGATGGAACACTTTAGAGCGACATGGCCAGGTAATGCTGACGAAATTCAGAGAATGATAAGTAGTAGGAACTTCTCCTTTAATGTAATGATGCACGTTATTGGTGATAAATCTGTTACACAAGGAGTATTAGACGACTTCTATCTTGGTAAGTCTAAGTTTTTAGGAAACTCTCTCTTGTTGCAACCAGATTACCAAGGTTCTCATCCACGTCAATTTTCTCAGAAGGGAGAGTCTTATTATAAACAATGGTCAAATGGCGGTAGCTCTCCGGATGAGGTCGAAAAGAAGGCAAAAGAGGAGGTCGACAAAGCTCTCGAAACTTATAATTCGGCTGTAAGACAAAGAGGTCAAAATATGGCTAAGCCATACTTAGACGCACTTAATTCTGCTCGTGCTGCATTTAAGGAAGTTATCGGTTATTCCTACGCTGGAGAAGCTACTGGTATAACAAAAAAGAATAACACAAAAGAGGAGAAAGCTCGTAAAGCAGTTGAAACGGCGAAGCGAAATGCAGAGCGTGCTGCCGAAAAAGCAAGGAGGGCTGAGGAACGTCGTCAACGTGAAATACTCCGTAGCTGGCAAAGCCGCAAGAAATTGCTTGAGGAATATTACGAAACGTGGAATAAATGGCGTAATATTGAAGGTAAGGAGGATGCAAAGGCACGTCTTCGTAACGACAAGCGTTTCGGTAGTATAAGCAAAACTTACACTGACCCAGAAAATTTAGCAGGGAATTTATCGAAACTTGTAGAAGGATATAAGAAACTTGCAAAAACTGAGGATCAGCGCAATTTTCTTGCAGAAGCACGTACAGAAGCAGCCAAGAAAGAGGCAGACCTTGAATTTATCAATGCAGAAAGGTTAGTTAAATCTCTTAATGAGCAACTTAACTTATTATCAAAGCAATATGATATTTACCAGAAGCTTTCAAAGTTTACAACGAGTGCCGCTGCCGCCGAATACGCCTTTGGTTCCTATAATGTAAGTCGTGCAGGAAAAGGAAGCTATTATGGTTATCTACATGATACACTAAATAGCTTGCAAGGCAAGAAGGTTACTCCAAAAGCGTTTGTCGACAACAGTATGCCAGATAGTGATAAAGACAAAAGAGAGCTTAGTAATGTCCTTGTAACGGCAAGCACAAAGCGAGTTGACTTTGGTCCTGACGGTCTGGAGGGAGTGCTTGCTATGACAGATGCAGATATTGAGGAGAAGTTTGGAAAAGAAAGACTCTTGGTCAAAACTATTCTTGATTACAAGAAAGAGAGAACTGCTCTTGACACCGAAATCGCTGAGAGTCTTTCAAAAGGTTATGAGTTCGAGGAGGATTACGCTGCACAGATTGAGTTTAATAACAGGCAACTTGACGAGCAAATAGAGCGTTTACGCGAACGAAACAAATTATCGAGCGACAACCCACAATACATTGGTAACGAAACACTTGCTGAATCAGAATTAAACCTTCGCAAAAAGACGATTAGGGATAATAATGATATTTCCTTTAAGCAGATGCAGAAGGAGACGGGCTGGAGCGTTGCTCTTGGAAACCTTGGCTCAATGTCAAGCGGTGTTATTGAAAGACTAAGGAAAGAGATTGCGGCAAGACTTGATGCTGGAAATATATCAGATGACGAGAGAAGTAGACTCAATGAGGCTCTTACAAAGCTAAACGAACAGTTTGAAAAGAGCGATCCGTTCTCTGCTATAGTCAAGGGATATGATATTGTTAAGGCTATTGATTCTATTCGCAATGGAAGTAAGGACAAAAATGGACAATACACTATTGACGCTCAAAAGGCACGTTCAGTTGGGCTAAAGGTTAGCAAAGATAACAAGTATTCAGATGCTGACCTTGACGAGGCGCAGGCTAATGTGTTTAAAGGATTTGATACCTCTATTAAGGCTATTTCTGATGGATTCCAGTCCTTACAAACAGTATTGCAACCAGTAGTTGATTTATTTGAGGCTCTGGGTAACAAAGGGATCGGAGAAGGTGCTGAAATAGCAGGTAAAGCATTTAGCAGTGCTTCAAATGTTGCTGGAGGTCTTAACAACATGAGACAGTTAGCAGGCCCTGATTCTCCTATTGGTAAAGCTATCGGGGCAGCTGGTCCTTATGCCGCAGTAGCCGCTGGTGCTATAAGCATCTTTACATCCTTATGGGGTAAAAAGACATCATCGCAGAAAGCCTACGAAAGACAAGCGGAATATTTGAAGAATATTCAGAACTCTGTTAAGGAGATAAATGGTAATCTTCGTGAAAAGGTATCTTCTTCGTTTGGCTCACAAGCGCAGTTGCTCGGTTCTCAGGTGAGAAAAAATCTTGATATGGAAGCTGATGAGGTCCGAAACACTTATTTGTCTTGGAGTAACGCTAAAAAAAGACATGGAGGAAATAGAAATCGTGTTAAGTTGTTTGGCTTCGCAGACAAGGTTAACCAATGGCTTAATGAGATAGGATGGGACCATAGAGGTAAGAAAGGAGAGTATATCGAGACTGTCGGAGCACAGGAACTTCATTTGCTTGATGGTAAACTTTTGGAGAGATACAGAAACGAGCATGCTGGAACTTGGGCAACTATAGACTCTACCGCAAAAGAATATCTTAATAGGCTTATCGAAATAGAGGGTGAAGAAGGCGAGGTTAAGAAGATTACCGATGACATTGCCAAGGCTCTTACAGACATGGATTTGAGTTCTCTGAAATCGGAGTGGGCAGACCTTCTTAACAATCTCGATTCTGCAAATGAAGATTTCGCTGACAACTTCGAGAAGCACATGAGAAATGCAATTCTCAATGGAATGATTGCCAATCAGTATAGCGACCAACTTAAAAAGCTCAACGAGGAAAATGCGAAAAGAGGCGGAAGCGAAAAAGGAAATAAATACATTGCAAAAGATGGTAGCATAAAACAGCACACTGGCAATGATGACTCTAAAGATGTCTTATCAGAATACACAGAGGAAGAATATCGTCTTTCTGCCGAAGCATACAAAGAATTATCGGAACAGGCTCGACAGACACGTGATGTGTTAAAAAAGCTATATGGATGGTCTGACAAGGATAGTAAGTCCCGTGCTGGTAGTAACATCAAGGGTATTACGGAGAATACTGGTGATATTATCGCAAGTTATCTTAATGCTATTAAACTTGATGTATCTGTTGACAGACCAAATATCCAAAGGATTGCAGATGCAGTTGCAAGCATGCCAGAAATGAGTGGCATAGCTCAGTCGCAGTTATCTCAACTCACAACACTTGTAACCCTTGCACAGTATCGCAATGGACGGCTTGATGATATGTATGACTGGATGCGTTCTGTTACCAAAGAAGGTGGAACAAAACACTTAGCCATATAGAAAAGAGGGTGTGTTAAAATACAAATATCATTTTGATAATATTACAGTTTGAGACAATCCAATAAAAATGACCATTTCTATACTCGATTTTGAGTAAAGAAATGGTCTTTTCTTTACCTTTAGAAGAATCCTACTTATAGATTGAAAGTTATCAAGTTATTAATCTGCATTTTGACACACCCTCTTTCATTATGTCATTTGTCATTTTTTTAGTCTAATCCCTTCTTTTATTTTATCCTTTGATGTTATTTTAGAAAATGTATAGATGACAAATCCTCCTGCGGCTTCATGTCTAACTTTAAAAACTAATTCCCACTTTTTATCTACCATCCAGTTGATAAAGCTTGCAGCAGAAGGGAAATTTATCTCCTTTCCTTGTTCGTCTATAGGTTTTGCATCATTGTTTTTCCCAAACGAAAATTTCTCTCCTTGCATATCGCCAAAATCAAGATAAATAATATATCCTCCTGTAATTTTTGGTTCACATCTTGCTTCACAGTAATATTTCTTCTCTTGAGCCATAAGATTTGTTTGTGTGTAACATAATAACACAAATAAAAAAAAACAAATACTTCTTCATAATTTCATGTTTTTAGTTAAAATATATTTGCAAAGGTAGTGATAAAACGCCACCCTTGCAAATGTTTTGAGATTGTTCTACTTGTTATGTTGATTTTCTGCTATTTTTCTTGCTCTGAATGGTTGTTATGAAATAACACTATTTTGATGCTATATATGTTAATATGAGAAGTCACCAGAGAACTTCGCTTTTTTATTCCATAAGAACACATAATAGAATATTTATTCATTAATTATTGTATATTTATGCGGTATTTTGTATATTTGCACAATAAGTTTGTAAATATATGAATTACGATAAAGTATATATTCAGAAAATGAAAGAAGGAGCAGCTGTGAAAGAAACAGTTGCCGACTTTGATATTTACTGTGCAGATATTCCTTTTAAGTTGCTTGTGGAAGCAAAAGATCTCTCCAAGCAAGACTGGAATGATGAGCATGGAGATGACGAATATATACCTATTGGTGGACTAAAACTTAAAGCCTATACAATGGATGTTAAATTTTGTTGTAAGGGCGATAAGTATTCTGCAAATGCGAAAGTACAAAAATTTCTAAAGTACTTGTTAGGACTTGATGGAACAGGTGCGGAAATGATGATGTATTGCACTTGGACACAGATAGGCCGTGCAGGGATTCGTTTTGACAAATTAAACGACAAAGCTGAACTCGTAAGAGATTCGGATGGTGATACACTCGTTTTTACAATAACTTTCAAGGTGAACGATCCTTTAAGTGACGTGTCGCCTTCTTACGATGCTAATAACGCGGTAATAGGGTTAAGAAAAAATTAAAAGATATGGGAGAGTGGCTGATACGACATATAGATGGTAGTGTCTTAAAAGACGAGGCTAATAATGATATTACCACAAGGAGTATAGAGTATAATGGCTCATGGATGGGTGAATGTTATGTAACGATAACATTAAAGAGTGCATCTCCTATTCTTTTCAAGATAGGCGATTATTTGACGTATCGTGGGGAAATCTTTGAGATAAATTACGACCCAAGTGTTATAAAGCAATCACGACGCAACGAGTATGGCGAATCTTTTGTTTACGAAAATATTAAATTCAACGCAAAGCAGGACGAGTTAGCGAGAACGGAGTTTTTAGACATCGTATTACATGATAATCAGCTTCATTATACATCGTTAGCCAAATTTGCCTTTTACGTATCTTCTCTTGATGATTTACTTGATAGAATACAAGCTAATCTTAACGAGCAATGGGGAGATGGCGAGTGGAAATTGTATAGCAGAAACAGATTGCGTTCTGGGCAGAGAGGATGTGACTTATCTGTTTGGGATAAAACATACGGTAATGAGATTACTGACAATGTAATAGATTCAACGTCTATCACGGCAGATAACCTAAGCTGCTGGAATGCTCTTGCATTGGTGAATAGTCAGTTTGACGTGAATTTCATCACACGAGGAAGAAATGTGTTTGTAGGGACGGCAGGGTTGCCTACGTCTCACATATTTGAATACGGAAAAGGGTGTGGACTACGCAGAATAGAGAAAAATGCGGATAGCGAACAAGCTATTACAACTCGGTTACGTGCGTATGGTTCTTCCAAGAATCTTCCAAATAGATATTATGCAACGCTTAATTTACAAGCATTTGCAACTGTATCATCTATAGAAACTAAGGGAAGCTCTGACGGGAATTATAATATACAAGCTCATCTTGACTTACCCTTCTCAATCGCTTATTTCTATAATCAATTACACGAGTTAAGTGATGGTAGACCGTCGTATTTAGTAACAATGGAATGTGGCGGCTTTAAGGTAAAAGCCTCTGTTTTTAAAGCAAAGAACTCGGAAAAGACTTGTTTCTTTGCAGCCCACAATAATACATTAAATCTTGCAAGTCACCAAAACGACCTTGCCGATATTCAAAATTTCGGAAATGCGGTTGAAGTTGGTCAAAGAATCACTTTTCTCTCAGGGGTAAAAAAAGAAAGTTTCCCAAAGGAAAACAAGGCGTACGCAACTGATAATCTGCCTAATAATATGGCGGTTGACCGCCTCATGTTACCTGGTTTCCCGAATAAATCCTTGAAGCAATGGTGGGATGAGCAAAGCGAAGAAACAAAAAAGAGAATATATCAAGGAGATAAATCTCATCTTTTTTCAGAAAATAAATACCGTCCATACATAGACTCCCCTAATATAGGGGAGATTGGTGTTCGTCCAAACTCTGTATATTTCGACAATAAAGACTTACAGAGAGGGATTGAGGATATATACCCTACAATCGAGAAAACAGAGGTAGATGGTGTAAGGATAGACGAGGTTTTGTCCGCAGATACCATAGAGGACAATGGAGTCTTTAAGGATGGTTCCACCATTCCTAATTTCAGTATCTACTTAAAAGCTGCTATAAACTTTGATATAAATGACCTTATCGGAAATTCAACGGAAACACCATATATTTCAATGAAGGATGGAATGTGTGGAGGGCGTACGTTTCAGATTAGTTCAGCACGCAAGAAGAATGATGGGATATGGGAGTTGACATGTCAAAGAGTTAAGGATGAGAGTTTGAACCTCTATTTTCCTTACAATGATTATCAAGTTAGAGCGAATGACCATTTTGTATTATTGGGTATTCCCCTACCCGATTCGTATGTTGAAGCAGCTTCGATTCGGTTATTGAAATATGCTCTTGCATTTCTCGACAAGAACGATTATACTCGTTATGTCTATTCTCCTAAGATTGACGAGCTATATATGCAGCGTCAGCATGACAAAGCGACTTCTGATCAAACAGGTTCTATATCATCTCTCCACGACACTATAAAAGAGGGAGACATATTGCAGTTTGAAGATGCCGACCTACATATTGAAGGTAAGATTTCTATTGATCAGTTAACAATTAGAGAAGAATATGGGAAGATACCAACCTATGAGGTAACTCTCCGTGAAGACAAATCGGTAGGTACGATACAAAAGCTACAAGAGAAAATAAATTCTCTTGAAAGTGGCAATGGGGGGACTGTTGCTGAGAATAGAGGAAACAACCTCACTGTTCCACAAATTCAGCGTCTGATAGAAACTCATGGGAGAAAGCGTTTCCTTGATAAATCAGCCCCCGATACCGCTCAAGAGGTCATTACATTCTTAAAGGGTATCGAGTTTGGCGATGATTTCGTAAAGGACAGCTCAGGTGCTGGCATTTATAAGGATGACAATGGGCAGTGGCACGTTGATACCGACTATATTCACGCACGAAAGAAACTAACAGCAGAAGAGGTGGAAGTGATGAAAACCTCTCACATTAAAGGTAAAGTTGTAAACTCTGCTGGTGGCTTTGTTATTTCACGAATAGAGAAGATTACTGGTGCTTGGCGGTGCTATTTTGTTCAACAGGATAGTGAAGGACGTAGGGTGTATAACTCAATGCAAGTGGATGACTTGGCTCTTTGTGAGACATTTAATCTCGTTGATAATAACGGACAAACAGCTAATCACTATTGGCATAGGCGTGTTGTTGAGGTTGGAACGGATTATGTCGACATTGCTGATAACACGAATGCGGAAAACTATGCAAGTGGTAGCGATGTTCCACAGGTAGGTGACGAGGTAGTGCAGCTGGGCCATCTAACGGATACAAACCGTCAGAGTGCTATCATACAGTCAGCAGCAGGAGAGGGTGCGCCTTACTTTAAAATTATAAAGGGTATCAATTCTTTTATCCTCCCTCCTCCTATCTTCTTATTTGATAAGCAGAACTTCGAGATACGTGTCGAGAATCCTGCTAAAAGTGGCGAATATATCCCCTTGCAAGCCTTCTTAGATTCTATGCAGGGGCGCATTAATTCTGTTCAGCAGCAGGCGGACAAGCAGCTTGTTATTTGGTTTGGTGATGCCGTTCCAACACTCACCACTGAACCTGCTAACGAGTGGACGGACGAAACTTCTAAAGAATTGCATGAGCATGACATCTACTACAATCGCTCATACGTAGAGACTGGCGGAGGTCGTGCTTATTCTTTCGAGCGCAACCCTGATGGCTCATACTCTTGGCATGAGATAACGGATGCTGATGTTCTCAAATCATTAGAAGCAGCAAAGCGAGCACAGGACA
>ERZ772999.433-NODE-433-length-26679-cov-5.107572_pt1 | contig 26679 bp, 23 predicted proteins | sample MGYA00511467_ERZ772999 | MGnify/ENA primary metagenome ERZ772999 (study PRJEB29015, sample SAMEA2738064) | human oral metagenome | biome: human oral; feature: human-associated habitat; material: saliva | place: China | collected 2218 ... | reverse complement strand
CCAGCGTCTTTAAGGACGACGTTGAATTCAGATTTGCCTTCTTCTTCAGCGGCAGCAGCAGGAGCAGCAGCAACAGCAACAGCGGCAGCAGCAGGCTCAATGCCATATTCATCTTTAAGAGTGTTTTTGAGTTCATTAACTTCAAGAACGGTAAGGTTTACGAGTTCTTCAGCTAATTTTTTAATATCAGCCATGTTAGACCTTTCTATAAATTAATTTAGTATCTATCCCGAAGGATAAAACATTGATTGTCTTTTCTAATAAAACTTCAGACTATGCTTCCAACTTTGCTTCCAAACCGGAAACAATGCCAGAAAGTCCACCAGCGAGACCAGAGATAGAATCGTTGACTGGTGAAAGCAGTTGTGCAACCACCTGTGCCACCAATTCGTTCTTGGATGGGAGAGCAGCAAGCGCATTGATCTCAGCGGCATCAATCATACGACCACCATCGCTAAAACCACCAACAAGCTCGAGAGCTTTGTGGGTCTTACCAAACTCAGCCAAAACTTTAGCTGGAGCAACTTCGTCAGAATCGGAAATTGCGTAAACAAGTTGGCCGGTCAAATGAGTAGTGTCAGTATCTTTATATACTGCAATCTCATTCATCGCCACACGAACCAAACGGTTCTTAACGATTTTAATGCGGACACCTTGTTCGCGAGCAGCATGACGCAAGTCCTCGAGTTCAGCAACGGTGAGTCCCTGATAGTTTGCGTAAGCTGTCAATTTTGCACTTGAAAGTAGCTCAGTTAAATCAGCAACCAATGTATTCTTTTTATCTTTTGAAATTGCCATAAAAAGTATTCCTTGATTGTTAAGAAGTCTACGAATTTTTAAACTTCGTTACCAAGTTATAAGATTTTCCCTCGGTGACCTAATTAAGATTTTGAGGTTCGCGCAAATTAATATTAAATTCACACTCCCTTGACCAAAAATCCGTCACTGTCTTTGGTAACTAAAATCATTGTATCAGATTAAAGCTTAAAATACAAGAATCAAACCGTTCTTCATATTTTTCCGAATAAACTAGTTATCACTACGGAACACGAAAAGTCAGATAACCAGGGAATCCAGGACCATCAAATCTAGCATATGTTTTATCCTGTGGATTGGTTGCATTATAGGCAGTTCCAGCTGACCCAACCAAATGTTCGGCATCCATAAACATTCTACTAGAATCAATTACAGAGCCAGTATTGAATAGATTAGAGGCATAAATTGTAACCACCCCAGACCACCTGAACATATCTTGCATAAACTGTACATTAGTAGTATTAAATTTTGAAATATCAATCTGAGTCATACCAAAAGTTTTATAAAACATTCCTGCCATATTCTTTACGGCAAAAGTATTAAAACTCGAAAGATTCACAGAATTTAACAGTACACTACTTGAAAACATATTCGACATATCAATTACATGACTTGTGTCAAAGTGTGACAAATCAAGATTTCCAGTCAAGTTTGTTCCGTCAAACATCATTGGCATGGCAACCGCTTTTGAAGTATTAAAATTACTTAAATCCAAAGCCTGTGTTCCAATCACGATACCACGGAACATCTCGCCAAAATCCGTCACGTTACTAGTATCAAATGAAGCAAAATTCAAAGATGAGATTCTCGACATCTGTTTGAACATTGAGTTCATATTCGTTACACTACTCGTATTTAGTTGAGTTAAATCTAAGTTTGGCAACGCAGATAGGTAGAACATACCAAACATATTCTTTACTTTTGAGGTATCCATACCAGTAATGTCAAGCGACTGTAATGTCACTGTCCCTTCAAACATTCGCGAAGTGTCAAGTAGCTTGTGGCTATTCCAGCCTGAAAGATTGATATGTTCAATCTGAGTTGATGCAAACATCAAATGTGAACCTTCAAGATTTGACACATCCCAGCCACGTAAATCGATGTTCTTGGCCTTAATCACTCCGCAGAACATACAGCCCATATATTTCACGTTCTTCGTATTAAAACTACGGACATCAATTGTCGTAAAATTACTTCTCTGGAACATATTCGACATATCAATTGCACTACTAGTATTAATCTTTGAAAAGTCAACCGGGTTCTTAGCGGTCGCCAATTGATCGGCTCCTGCAAACATTCCTGAAAAATCCCACACTTTACTAGTATCGATACCATCAATGTTATAATTTTTCACACTCTTAGTACCATCACAGAAAAAATTATGCATTGTATTTGTATATCGAGTATCCATTCCACGAATATCGATTAAATCCATGTCTGCAACGCCACGATTAAAGTCTTCGAACATCTGATTCGCATTAGTATTTACATACGCCACATCTGCATCTGTCCACCAATATACGGTGCGGTCTGGAGCATTAAACCAGGCATAAATCGGACGCCCCGAATCTGCGGTCGAAACTACGGACGCAGAAGCCAAATTGGCTGGTGGTGTATTTGAGCGCTTAAATACATTAACTGTATGAGTAGAATCTAAATTTGCTACAATATCATTAAACTGTTTACCTGGTAAAAACGTAGCTGAAGGAGTAAAATCTTTTGTGATTGTAGTAAATAAGACATTCTTCGAATAGGTACCAGGGGTTAAATTTGGTGAGACCCTTGCGACAAAATAAAAATAATAAGTATCCGTAATATCATATCCATATTTGGCTCTAGTGGAAATGAGAGATGAAGATACATCCGGCGGTGAATATATCACCGACGGATGACTTGCAGGAGTAATTGGCTTGCAATTATCGAGGTCTAGATCGCAATAGCCCCATGTATTTTCCGGAATATTACTATATAAAGTCGCTGGCGAAAATGGCCTAATCTTATCAGTTACCGTTGGATCAGTATGATTTAAATTAACATCCTCGTCCATACCTGAAAGATAATTCATATATTCAGTTGGATTGTTCGTCTTAACTGCATAATTTACATATCCGGTATCCTTCTTTGACTGTTGAGCGTCAGAACCAGAAAACGCAATATTAACCTCATTATCCGAAAGAGCGGTCCGCAAATAAATTTCACTACGGCTCGGAACTGCCCCCGCAAAAGTCTTCACTTCCACACCAAAAACAAGCATGACGCAGAAAATTAAGCACACAAAACCGAAACTAACAAGCGGAATAAGATATGTTCGATATTTTAGCGAAAACATGTCGCCTTTGCACTTTGCACTTTGCACTTTGCACTTTGCACTTTGCACTTTGCACTTTGCACTTTAAATATTTTTTCAGATCTTTCATAATTCTATGCTTAATTATACCATAATTATAATCAGAAATATAAAGAACAGTAAGAAGATATAAGTAATTAAAAAGTAAAATATCCAGGCTGACCGGCAATGTCTTGCCTTGCATAAGTCTTATCTTGTGGAAAAGAAGCATTGTAGTGAGTTCCATTTCCACCAATCAAAAACGGAGAATCTGCGAACATAAAACCTGAATCTACAACGTTATTCGTATTAAATAGCAATGATGCTTTAATCGTAACAACACCAGAACTCCTGAACATATTTTGCATATCCCGAACATTGCTTGTATTAAAGTTTGAAACGTTAATCACTTGCATGCCCACTGTTCTATTAAACATTCCAGCCATATTGGTTACTGCACTAGTATTAAAACTTGACACATTTACACTACTCAAGAATACACTATTGGAGAACATATATGCCATATTGACCACTTTACTTGTATCGAAGTTTGTTAGATTTAGATCACCAATAAGATTAGTTCCGTCAAACATCATATACATCGTAACCGCATTCGATGTATTAAAGTTCGAGACATTAATAGTCCTATCTGCAACCACAATCCCCCTAAACATTTCACCAAAATCCGTTACATTAGAGGTATTAAAATTGGAAATATTTAATGTGGTAAGGTGCCCCATACCTCTAAACATTGCATTCATATTAGTAACTTTACTTGTATCAAAAGAAAAAAGGTTAAGGTTCGGAACTACAGAAGTAGCAAACATCCCAGACATATTAGTTACATTAGACGTATTAAATCCATCCAAATTTAAAGTCTGCAGTGCATAAGTATCAAGAAACATTTCTGAAGTATCTGTCAGCTGATTACTATTCCAGCCAGATAGATTAATGTGTTCTGTCCCAGCTGACGCAAACATTTTATTGGTCCTAAGTAGGCTTCTTACATCCCACGACGATAAATCAATATTCTTTGGTTTAATTGCGCCACTGAATAAGCCATCAATATATTTTAGTTTCTTAGTTTTCCAGCTCGAAAGATCAACGCTTGAAAAATTGCTTCTAAAGAACATATAGGACATATCTGTAACCTTACTAACATCAATCTTCGAAAAATCGATCGGATTTTTAGGAGTTGACCCTGAATCCTGACAAGCAAACATTCCCGCCATATACCAGACATTACTTGTATCAATCCCGTCAATATTAAGATTTCTTACAGTTTTTGCACCATCTACAAAAAATTCGTGCATTACCTCAGTCTTGCTCGTATTAATTCCACGGATGTCAATCAACTCCATCTCATTAGCATCGCGGTTGATATTCTTAAACATCTCATTACCGTTCTTATTCGCATACGCCACATCCGCATCTGTCCACCAATAAACGGTGCGGTCTGGAGCATTAAACCAGGCATAAATCGGACGCTCCGAATCTGCGGTCGAAACTACCGTTGCGGCACCAATATTTGCTCGTGCAACACTTGATCTCTTAAACACATTGACATTATGTGTCGAGTCAAGATTCGAAATCAAAGCGTTAAACTGTTGACCAGGCAAGAAAGTCGCTTCCGTCGGTACGTAATTAGTTATTGTTGTAAAAACAATATCATTAGTATAAAGGCCTGGCTCCAAATCTGGCCCTGCCTTCACGCCAAAGTCCAGCGGTAGTATATAGCTAGTTAACAAACCTGCACTGGTATCACTAGCGTTGACAGAATAAATTTCATCTGGCGCGCTATGTTTTGGTATTGGTTTATATGGTTGACTTGGATTATAAATACCGTGATCCCATACAAGATACCCCCAGTTTTTTGGCGCAAAACTCCCAGCTGTCGTATCGGTATTAATCGAGGTAAACTTAGTAGCTACCGAAGTATCCGTATTATTTAAATTCGTATCTTCACCAATACTCGAAATATAAGATTTAAATCCAGTTTTATTATTAGTTATTATTTTATAAGACGTCAGATAGTGCTTAAATTCAGAGTTAGCCGCTTCCGTCGCACTAAACCGAAAGTCCAGGGAAGAATCCGACAAGCTAGTTGTTAAAACTGAAGGAGTGGCTCCACCTGGTGCCGCAAAAGTCTTCACTTCTGCACCAGAAAGCAGCATGGCACAGAAAATTAAACATACAAAACCAAAACTAATCAGTGGAATAAGATATGTTCGACGTTTTAACGAGAACATATCGCCTTTACACTTTACACTTTGCACTTTGCACTTTGCACTTTGCACTTTGCACTTTGCACTTTGCACTTTAAATAGTTTCTCAGATCCTTCATAATTCTATGCTTAATTATACCATAATCACAATCAGAAAAACTAGCCAAAAATTCTACGGTTTTAGACTAAAATCCCCCGGCGCACCAGCCACATCCAAACGCGCATAAGTTTTATCTTTCGGATTTGATTCGCTATACGAAGTACCGTTTCCACCCACCAGGTTTGTATTATCCTTAAACATATCCTGCGAATTTGTCATCGCAGTATTCACGAAATTAGCAGAAGCATAAATCGTCTTCACCTTTGTGTATGCAAGCATACTACTCGCCTCCGTCACGTTTCGCGTATCAAAACTTGAAAGATCCAGCACTGCATTTTCTGGATCAAGCAGCGAACGATAAAACATAAACGCCATATCCGTCACCATTTTCGTATCAAATGAAGAAACATTGAGATTTGTCAATTTTGTCATCCCCTGCAACATTGAGCGCATATTGGTCACCTTGCTTGTATCGAATCGCGATAAATCAAGGCTGGTTACTTTTTCCATATTCAAAAACATCCCAGACATATCCGTTACTTTTGGCGTCCTAAAACTTGAGATATTAAGATTAGTCAAAGCCTTCATATGTGCAAACATTGAACGCATATTTGTCACTTCTCTCGTATCAAAACTTGATAGATCAAGATTAGTAACCGCGCTTGCATATCTAAACATATTTTTCATATCTTTCACGTTACTGGTATTAAAACTACTTAGGTTCACTGTTGTTAGATTTTTTGTCTTCGCAAACATTTCTGACATATCTTCAACGCTACTAGTATCAAAGCTCGCTAGATTCAAAACTTGTGAGAAGTTTCCTTCAAACATATGTCGCATAAATCGCACCTTGGAAGTTTTAAATCTCGAAAAATCTATTTCAGCGGTTGGACTGCCAGAAGAACTATTCGAGGCAAACATATAACTCATGTCCTCCACATTCTCAGAATTAAAATCACCAAGAATAATATTTTTGTATAGATGATTTCCCGAATGGAACATATAACTCGCATTTTTAGTCTTGCTCATATCGATTCCACTCACATCAACTGAGTTAAAATGTCCATGTCCATCACTTAGATTCGAAAACATCTCATGTGCATCTTCATTTGCATAAGCAATATCCGCTTCACTCCACCAGTACACTGTTTTATCCGCCGATTCATACCAAACATAAATCGGATAATCCGAATCAGTCGTTGACACCACTTTGGCTGAAGAAAGATTTGCTGGCTGACTATTAGCGCGTTTAAAATTTTCCGTATTATAAGCAGGATTAATTTTCTTTACCAAAAAATTAAAGTTTGGACCTGGCAGGAAAGTAGCAGTTTTTGGCACAAAATTTGTCACCGTTGTAAATACGATATCTTTTTTGTATGTGCCAGAAATTAAATTCGCCGCCACCTTTGCACCAAAAGAAATCCCAACTACATATGGACTACCAGTGGCGTTGGGGGTGGAAAAAATTGTATCCGGGGCGTTAGCTTTTGGAATTGGCAAAAAGTCAGAACCAGGTGGTACTGGAGTAGTTACTCGATAACCCCAGTTATTGTCCGAAAAAGCTGTTGCCGCCATCGTGGCCGAGATCGAAACAAGTTTTTGGGAAATTGTCGCATCCGTGTGTTTCAAATCCGTATTTTCGTCTGTACTTGCCACATAAGTCGTAGCCCCAGTACGATTATCAGTTTGAATTGTTAGGCTCGCACCAGATTCAATGAATTGCGCCGCAGAACCAGTAGGCGTAAAATCCAAGTCCACCGATGGTGTACTTACCGACATCGAGAGTGTCGAGGCTCCTGCAAGTGGCGCCGCATGGGAATTCGGCGTCGAATAGTCAAAAAGAAAATTGAACGAAAAGAATAATAAATAAATAACTAGTCCAACCGGACCAAACAAGAGGAAATCAGAAATTCGAGTGCCATTTTTAAATCTCTGGCCCACACGAATTTTATTACCGAGCCTGAAAGCTCCCGTATTTTTGATTCCCAAATTTAACACTTGTACTAGTATAGCATAAACACTATCATAAACAAAATTTATTCATGATGATATTTTCCACCAACCGCAATCTCTTGCGCTCGATAAATTTGCTCCGCCAACATCACGCGTACTAGTTGATGGGGAAAAACTAGCCTTGAAAGGCTCCAAACCAAATTAGATTTCTGCCTCACCTCTTCACTTACCCCGAAGGCACCGCCAATAATAATCACCATTTCCTTACTATTTACAAACTGTCGTGACAAGGCCTCAGAAAGTTCTGGTGATGATAAGTTTTTTCCTCGTTCATCAAGCAAAATCACATACTGCTGCCCCGAAAATGGCCATTTCGCAAGATATTGATTCAGTTTTTCCTCTTCAATCAATTCCCAAACAATATCAAAAGGCTTTTTTAATCGCTTTTCATACTCAAAAACCGCCTCCTCGACCCACTTCAAATGTTTTCTACCACCAGCAATAATCTTAATCATTGTAATAATTATATAACATTCCAAATAATCGTCATATTCAGCAGTATTTATTACAACATTTAACTCAAGACCTCTGTTAAGCTTGTGGAAATCTTTGTATAAATAATTTATACAAATTTTTGTTGACAATTTTACAAGACTAGCATAATATAATATCAATATTATATTAAACAGACAGGATGCGAGGTGATGTCTGAATTACCAGAAAAACAAATAAAACGACTCCGCTCGCTAATTCAAGAAGCGGAAACCAATCTAGCAGCTGCCAGGGAACTTTTAAATTCTGTCGTCGGCGATGGTGATATTGTTACCACTCCGAGAGAAGTTATCGTTTCCGCACCTGAGGGTAAAATTATCGAAGGTGTTTTTGACGGCCAAATCATGATTGACCAAGACGGTAAAAACTACCCAGTCCCAGCCAACTATGCCAGTAAGTCCAAACTAGTTGAAGGTGACATTATGAAACTTACTATCACACCAGAAGGAAAGTTTCTCTACAAGCAAATTGGGCCAGTCGAGCGCAAAACCGTAATCGGTACCCTCACTCACCATGATGATAAATATTTCGTCGAAGTAAGTGGCCGCGAATACGAAATTCTTTACGCTTCCGTAACCTATTTCCGCCTTCGTGAGGGCGCGCAAGTTTCCGTTGTTATTCCAGCTAACAATGACCAAGCCAACTGGGCTGCCGTCGAAGCTGCACTCTAGAAGAACAATTTTCTACGAGAAATAATCCAAAAGAATAGACCCATGAAAATGGGTCTATTTCGTGCTACAATATTTTTAATGAAGGCTCTCTATCGAAAATATAGACCGCTCCATTTATCCGAAGTTATTGGGCAGGATAAAACTATCGAGCAATTACAAGGCGCCTTAACTAAGGGCAAAATTTCTCATGCCTACCTCTTTGTCGGACCACGCGGCTGCGGCAAAACCTCTGTTGCTCGTATTTTTGCCCACGAAATTAACCATTTCGACTATCAACTTGAAGACTCCTATATTGACATCATTGAAATCGATGCCGCAACTTTCACTAGCGTCGACAATATCCGCGAACTTCGTGAAAAAGCAATGATCATGCCGACTCTTGGCAAATACAAAGTCTACATCATCGACGAAGTTCACATGCTCTCAAATAGTGCCTTCAATGCTCTCCTTAAAATTCTCGAGGAACCACCAGAGCACGTGATTTTCATCATGGCTACCACTAACCCAGAAAAAATCCCCGCCACCATCATCTCTCGCACTCAAATTTATCGCTTCAATCTAGCCGAGCCAAAAGTCATGCAAGATTTTTTGCGTTCCGTCTGCGACAAGGAGGGAATTAAAATCTCTGACGACGCGCTCAAAATCATCACTGAACGGGGTGGTGGATCTTTTCGTGATTCACTTTCCATCCTTAACCAGATCGGCACTATTAATCTTTCCGATACAACCATCGAGGCCAGCGACGTTTCAGCAGCTCTTGGCATTCCAGAACATCAAGAAATTCAAAACCTCATCAATTTCTACGAAAATTCTGACACTGAAAATATTACAAATACTCTCGCCGCACTTTTAAATTACGGCATTACCGCAGAATCGATCACTTTAGAATTAATCAATCAAATTCTAAAGAATCCAACTCCAAAATCGCTCCAACTCGTCAACCAGCTTTTTAATGTCACTGGAAGTTTTCTCGAAGCCAAACTTACTGTTGCCCTAATCTCGAATAGCTTCGCAACCCCCGCCGCTGTAACCTCCACAGCTTCCATAGCGCCAGTTTCCTCTCCACAACCAACCACTCCTACTTCAGCCCCAAGCGCTAAACCAAGTCCCTTCGCTGAGCTCCGCGAGCAGCTAGCCAAAAATGCCAAAAACCATAAAGCTGAACGCGCACTGCCTCCGAAAGATCCTGAAGAGATGATTCAAGAAGCACCGCCAACTCTACCAGAAGCCGTGGTTAGCTCATCTGGTGATTTTAATTTCAATGGCTTTGTCGCCAACGTCACCAACGTCAACCCAACCCTAATGACCGCCCTCAAGAAGTCCTTCTTCGTCATTGATGGCAAAAATTTTGACATCTATCCGGAAAAGGCTGTCTACTGGCGCATCTTAGGACAAAAAAATAACCTAGAAATTTTGCGTGGGGCCACCAACTCTATCGAGCTAACCGTCAGAAACCCTGACGTTGAAGTTATTCCAAAAACCGCTGTCTCTTTTGAACAGGCTGCCGCCGGTCAAACCAAAAAAGCAGTCACGGTTTCCCCAAAAATTGAGTCACTCTCTGCTATAATGGGAGATATCCAGGAGGTAAACGAAAATCCATTTTAGGATTTTTGAGGTGTAATTATGGTAGAAACAAAAGACGATTCCGAAAAGAAACCTAGAAAAAAGGCCATTTCCCAAAATGATCCAGAATTGTTTGGTGGCCGCATTCCGCCCCAAGATATTGAAGCCGAACGCTCTCTGCTTGGCGCGATTTTGCTTGACGATTCTGCCTTTCCAGATATTCTTGAAAAGATTAAACCGATTGATTTTTATGAAAAGAAACACGGCGCCATTTATCGCGGCATGATGTCGCTTTATGAACATAACCAGCCAATCGACCTTCTAACTCTTACTTCCGAGCTTCGCAACCTAAAACTTCTCAAAGATATCGGTGGTGCATCCTATCTCACCGAACTCACCAATGTAGTTCCAACCGCTGCCCACGTTTTATCCTATTCAAAGCTTGTCGAACAGGCTTCGATTCGCCGCCGACTCATTCGCGCGGGCACCGAAATCACTAATCAAGCTTACGATAGTGCCACCGATGTTTCCGCCATGCTTGGCGCTGCCGAAAAGGAACTTTTTGCCGTCTCCGACCAAACCACCAAAACCGAATATGCAGCCCTTGAGGATCTTCTGGTCGACGCTTTTGATCGCATGGAAGCACTGCACACTAATAAGGGTTCCATGCGTGGCCTAAAAACTGGCTTCCGTGACCTCGATAATAAAACTGCAGGATTCCAGCGCGGCGATCTCATTATCATCGGCGCCCGCCCAGCCATGGGTAAAACCACCTTCGCTCAAAACCTAGCCTATAACATTGCTGGCATTAATAAGCGTGGCGTCCTCTTCTTCTCTATGGAGATGGCAAAAAATGAAATTGTTGACCGTATGATTGCTACCACCTCTGGTGTTGACTCTTGGCATATCCGTACCGGCAACATTTCATCCGACGACTTTGCAAAAATCGGTGATGCGCTTGGTGAAATGAGTGAAATTCCACTCTATCTTGACGACACTAGCTCTATGACCGTGCTTGAGCTTCGCAACAAAGCCCGCCGCGCTGCCCACGATCACGATATTGGTCTGATCATCGTTGACTACCTTCAGCTTATTTCCGGTTCCGACCGTTACGCTGGTAACCGTGTGCAAGAGGTTACCGAAATTTCTCGTGGCCTCAAAACCTTGGCGCGTGAACTCGAAATCCCCGTCATTGCCTTGGCCCAGCTTTCTCGTGGCGTTACTGGCCGTGACGATCCTCGTCCAGTCCTATCCGACCTTCGTGAATCCGGTTCCATCGAGCAGGACGCCGACCTTGTAATGTTCCTACACCGCCCTGACTACTACCACCAGGAAGAAGGATATGAACCAACTAATGTTACCGAACTTTTGATGGCCAAACACCGTCATGGGCCTATCGGCAAGATTGAACTCTACTTCCACCCTGAGCTTCTAAGGTTCATGTCACTCGACAAGACCAGGGAATAAAGCTTTTTAAATAGCGTTATTTGTTTTTCCATGATAAAATAAAACCGTGGGTAAATTAAATCCAAATAAATATTTTCTTTACAAAAAACGCTTTATCATTGGCTACATTCTTCTAGCCATTAGCTTTCTTGGTCTTATTCTTCTGGTCCCAAAACTTGCACCAGTTGGACTTTCTAATGCAGAAATGAATTCCGCCATCACCAGTCAAAACCTCGACGTCCACTCAGTTTTTAGCGGCAATCTCATCGACCTCCCCTATCATCTCTTGCAAAAAATTGTCTTTAAGTTCTTCGGTATCACCAGTTACACCATTCGAATTCCAAGTATTATCATGGGCGGTCTTCTCGGATTCCTCATCATTCTCCTCCTCAATCGTTGGTTCAAAAACAACACTGCCATCATCGCCAGTATCATCACCGTTCTTTCTTCCAGCTTTCTTTTTCTCGTCAGCAACGGCACCCCACTTATCATGATCGTCTTCTGGCCAACTCTTTTACTTTGGGTTGGTTCCAAAGTTCAGGGAGTCAAACGCCCCGCCCCAATTTGGTGTTTTATTTTTGCCATCGCCCTCTTCCTCTCCAGCTTCACTCCCTATATGCTCTATCTTGTCATTCTTATCTTAATCTATACCGTCTGGCATCCACACCTTCGCTTCACTATCAAAAAGCTCCCAAGGCTGCCGTTTTTCCTCGTCTCCGCCATTATCCTCACTGGCTTCGGTTTTATGGGCTACATCTTACTCAATCACCCGGACATCATTCAACCACTCCTCTTTTCCGGTAATTTTAAAATCTCCAGCTATTTTAATAATCTCAAGCAAGCCTTTTTGCCATTTTTCTCTTGGCATGGTGTCATCGAAAGCATTTTTCTCGCCCCACAAATCAGTCTCCCCGCCACCATTATTGCCATCATCGGCCTCATTTCCACCTTCAAAGGCTTCTTCGCTAGCCGTAATTCCATCGCCATCTTTCTCATCCTCTTTACCATTATCATTTCAGGATTCAACACCGACTATGCCGCACTTCTTCTTTTGCCTTTCGCCATCCTAATCGCTCACGGCTTCCGCTATATTATTAATAAATGGTTCGATCTCTTTCCAGAAAACCCATACGCCAAGCTCTTTGGCGTGATTCCAATCACTTTCTTCCTCTTTACCATGATTACTTCCGACCTCTCGCACTTCATCTCCGGATACCGCTACGCCGCACCTGTAGCCAACCAGTTTAATAACGATTTCGCCATCACTCTATCCAACCTCAAGCCAGACGATAATATCCTGATCGACAAAGACAATGAATCTACAAAACCAGTTGCAGAACTTGTTTTTGCCGCCAACAACGTGAAGCCGATTTTCCGCCCAGCCCTCAAATACAACATCATCGAACCAACACACGTCTTCACGACGGGAGAAACTTTTTACGCCCTCGACAAAATCGGATCTAAAGAGAATACCAATTTTGTAATCCAAAAAATTATCACCTCTTCAAAATCCCAAAATGCCGACCGCCTATATCTTTATACTGTCGAGTAATCTGTTATAATATTTCTATAATTATTTAAGGAGAGATTTCATGGGTGCTACCTTTGACCAAATGAAAATGATTAATAACTTACGCAAAGCCCAAAAAGACTTGAAGAATGAAATTGTTGAAGTTGAAGCTGGTGATGGCGCTGTCGTAGTCCAAATTACTGGCGAACTTAAAGTCAAAAAAGTCACCATCGACCCATCTCGCGTTGACCTTGACGACATCTCAGAACTTGAACGCTGGATTGAGAACTGCTTCCGTGACGGTTATGCTAAAGCACAGGAAATTGCAACCGACAAAATGAAACCTCTGATGAGTCAACTTGGCGGTCTTTCTGGTCTCGGCATGTAATAAATCTATCTAGCCAAATTATCATTAAATTCAATTTAGATTAATATCAGATTAAACTTAGTTTATGCTGCCAAAAGCACTAGAAAACACTATCGAAGCATTGGGGAATCTCCCAGGAGTAGGGCCACGTACCGCCGAGCGCTACGCGACCTATCTTTTTCGTGTTGACCCTAAAATCTCTGAAACTATCATTGACGCCCTAACGCATCTTCATACCGATGTCAAAATCTGCCCGGTAACTTTTGCTTTAATTAATCACGATGAACAGGTTTCACCGCTCTACAGCGACGAAGAACGTGACAAGAAGACTATTCTAGTCGTTGAGGAACCACTTGACATCTATGCCATTGAGCAAACTAAGCAATATCATGGCACCTATCATGTCCTAGGCGGCGCCATCTCACCTATCGATGGAATCACTCCCGACAAACTCCACATTGAGGAGTTGATTTCTCGTGTCAAAAATGACGCAGCCGAAGAAATCATCATCGCAACTAACCCTAGTGTAGAAGGCGAAAGCACTGCTCTTCTTCTTCAAAGACTACTTTCTGGTAAATACCCTGAGTTAAAAATCACCAGATTAGCCCGTGGACTTCCACTCGGTGTTGATCTCTCCTTTGCTGATCAAATCACCCTCGGTGCCGCCCTTACTAACCGCACTAAGCTCTAGTTTACCCTTCGTCTTGAAACTAATTATGTTTTTTATGCTAAAATCAGATTATGTCATCTAAGGAGGTTTATGGAACAGTCTAATCTTTTATATTTAATTTTGTTTTTTAATCTAGTCTTATTAATTATTGTCTTATTTTTAACGCTAAAAAATCGCAGCAACAAGAAACAAGAATTACTGCAAAATTCCATCGAGATGATGGCAAAAAATAGCGATCAAATTGTCGAAGCCTCCAAAAATCTCAATGATCGCATGATTCGTGTTGAAACTATCGTCGGTACTATCACCAAAGGCGTTCACGATGGCTTCCGTGACAACCGCCAGGAAATTGCGACCAATCTCCAAACCATTCAAAAAACCATGGATACTAGAGTTCGCGACTTACAAAATGATAACGCCAAAAAACTTGAAGAAATGCGTCTAACTGTTGATGAAAAACTCCAGGCCTCAGTAGAAAAGAGATTCAATGAAAGCTTCAAAACTATTTCCGAACAACTCACAAGTGTTTATAAGGGTCTCGGCGAAATGAAAAATCTAGCCACCGGTGTTGGCGATCTCAAAAAAGTCATGGAGGGCGTTAAAACGAGGGGAATTTATGGCGAGGTTCAGCTCAGTAGTATTATTTCCGACATCTTAAGTCCAAATCAATATTGTGAAAATATTAGCACCAAACCGGGCTCCGCCGACCGCGTTGAATTTGCCGTCAAAATGCCAGGTCGTGATGAGAATCATGAGACCTTTTTGCCAATCGACTCTAAATTCCCGGTCGAAAACTATTCAAGATTAATTGCCGCCTACGACCTTGGCAATAAAGCCGATATTCTCACTTATCAAAAAGCCCTTGCTACCGATGTTAAAGAGCAGGCTAAGAAAATTTTCACCAAATACATCGAACCACCTTATACTACCGATTTTGGCATGATGTTTGTCCCAACCGAGTCACTCTATGCTGAAATTTTGCGCATCCCAGGTCTCTCTGATGAGATCCGCCAAAAATACAACATCAGTATTACCTCTCCATCCACCCTGCCAGTAACTTTATCTGGCCTACTTATGGGCTTCCGTACCGTTGCCATTGAAAAACGCAGTAGTGAAGTTTGGCAAGTACTTGGCGCCGTTAAAACGCAGTTCAGTAAATTCGGTGACCTCCTTGAAGCCACCAAGAAAAAACTTCAAGAATCTGCCAACAAAATTGACGCCGCTGCCACTACTTCTCGTCAAATCGAGCGACGCTTGAAAGAAGTCGAAAGTCTTCCAGCTAGCGAAAGTACTAAACTCATTGGTGACGTTGACGTCTAATATGTTGACACCTATTTAACGTCAAATTCCCATCTAATTAAAACCCCTAGTTTCGTCTAATTAACTCTGCCATCTGTTATAATAAAATCAATGTACGACAATTTTCAACAGTTTATTTCAAATAAGTCTCGCCTCTGCATCATTCAGGCTGAAAATCCAGATGGCGATTCACTCGGCTCCGCGCTCGCCCTCGAAGCTCTGCTTTCTGATAAGCAGATTTCCCAGTATTGCCCAGTCAATATTCCAAAATATCTCCGTTATTACACTGATTGGTCAAAAGTCCAAAGTGAAATCGATTATGAGGCTGATGGCTATATTATTGTCGACACTGCCGCACAAATTCTACTCAGTAAACTGACAGATGATCTCACCATTCGAAATCTTCTCTATACCAAACCGGTCTTTGTTTTTGATCACCATGAAACCCCCGACGACCTCGATTTTCCACATCAATCCATCATTGAACATCTTCCATCCTGCACCAATCTTATCTATAAGGTCGCCAAAAAACTCAACCTAGACATCAATAAAGCCGCGGCAGAGTATATTTTTCAGGGACTTCTTTCTGACACTCTCGGTCTCACTTCAGCCGGTGTAACCAGTGAAACTTTTCGTCTAGCTGCCGAACTTGAAGATCTCGGCGCTGATATTACTGAACTTGAAGAACGCCGCAAAGAATTTATGAAAAAATCTCAGCGCATTCTTGCCTATAAAGCTGAGCTGATCAATCGTATCGACTACTCACTTGATGGACAGCTCTCCACGATTCACATCCCATGGGATGAAATTCAAGAATATTCCGACGAATATAATCCAAACGTGCTAATTCTGGAAGAAATGAAAATGGTGGAAGGTGTCAAAATCGCTGTTGCCATCAAAACCTACCCAGATGGTAAATTAACTGGCAAAATCCGCACTTCCATCCCAGTCGCCGATAAGATCGCTGGCTTCTTCGGTGGTGGCGGACATCCATACGCTGCCGGCTTCCGTATTTATGATACAAATTATCAAGATACTCTTCGCGAACTCGTCGGCTGTTCAATTAAATTAATTGAGGAATACGAAAAAGAATCTATAGATTCAGAAACCACTTTTATCGGGAGTTTTTAAATGAAACTATACAACACTCTAACGAGAAAAATCGAAGATTTTACTCCGCAAGACCCTAAAAATCTTAAAATTTACACCTGTGGACCTACCGTATACAGCTTTGCGCATATTGGCAACTTCGCAAGTTATATCTACTGGGATCTTCTCGTTCGCACTCTCACTCTAAATCAATGGACAGTCAATCGTGTGATGAATATCACAGACGTTGGTCATCTCACCTCTGACGGCGACGAAGGGGACGACAAGCTAGAAAAAGGCGCCAAACGTGAAAATAAAACCGTTTGGGAAATTGCTGATTTTTACACCGAGGCTTTCCTTAAAGATTTTTACGCACTTAATCTCATTAAGCCAAACAAAATCGCTCGTGCCACAGATTATATCAAGGAAGATATCGCTATCGTTGAAGATCTCATCAAAAAAGGCTATACCTATGAGACTTCCGATGGTGTTTATTTTGATACTAGTAAATTTGCTCACTATGCAGACTTTGCCAAACTCGATTTAGAACACCTAAAAACCGGTGCTCGCGTCGAATTTAATCCAGAAAAACGTAACACCTCTGATTTTGCGGTTTGGAAATTTATCCAAGACGGGGAAGACCACGCCATGCGTTGGGATTTTCTAGGACGCCCAGGTTATCCCGGTTGGCATCTTGAATGTTCAACTATCTCACACACTGAACTTGGTGAACCACTCGATATCCATACTGGCGGCATCGACCACATCCCAGTCCACCACACTAACGAAATCGCCCAGTCCGAAGCTGCTTTTGGAAAAATCATGAGTCGCTTCTGGCTCCACTGTAACTTCATCACCATCGACGGCCAAAAAATTAGCAAATCACTCGGCAACACCTACACTCTTGCCGACCTCTCTGCTCGTAGTTTTTCACCAGCCGACTATAAGACCTGGGTTTTACAGGGACATTATCAATCTGAACGTAATTTTACCTTCACCGACCTTGCCGGCACCAAAAATCGCCGCCTCAAATGGAAAAATCAAATCGCCAAATTATTACAAGAACAACCTGAAATAGCTACACTAAAAACCACTCAAGAACTACAGGATTTTCTCAGTAATTTATTAACCTCTGAAACTACCGTGAAAACCGATCTTACAAAGCAAATCTTAGAGAGTGTTTCCAACAATCTTAATTCCGCCGAAGCTTTTTCCATTATCGATCAGAATACACCAACCCTAGCAGAGTGGGCGTTCATCGAAAATCTGTTTGGCCTCAATCTCTTTTCTGATCAATTTCTCCCATCAGTAGAAGTGCTTCAGCTAATTGAATCTCGCCAAGCCGCTCGCAAGGCAAAAAACTACCAACTTTCCGATGAACTTCGCGACAAAATCGCAGAAAAAGGCTTCACCGTATCTGATGGCGCCACCCCGATTTGGCAGTACCTAAACTAGCTTATTTCTTTTTCTACTAAACTCGGATATACTTAATAAAAATAAAGGAGGTTCATGTCACGCACTATCGAGGTCGATACCAAGACGTTTATTCGTTTTTGGCTAGTTATTATCGCCTTTGCTGGACTCGGCTACTTAATTCTTAAGGCCGCCAGCGGTTTAATTATCATTTTTATCTCAGCTTTTTTGGCTATCGCCCTAAAACCACTCGCCAAATTAATTGACAAAATCGACAAAAGAAAGGAACGACCGCAACTAGCCACCATCATCGCCGTACTTGTCGTCGTGCTTGGTTTTTCTATTATCCTCGCTGTGATTGGCCCAGTCATTATTTCGCAAGTTTCCGTTTTTCTTTCCACGGCACCGCAAAAAATTGCTGCAGTCACTGGTGAAATCGACATCGATAAATTCGGTAATTATTTTGGTATCCCAGATCTCCAGCTTCAAATCACTTCCGCAGCTAAAAACTTTAGTAATACCTTACTAAATAATATTAGCAACATTGCCATCACCGGTGTCGGCACCATTGGCACCATCATCACCAACACTATCCTAACCATCGTCCTCACCATTCTCTTCATGCTTGAAGGTCCACAATTGGTCGAAGATTTCTGGCGCGCTATTTCGCCACGCGATTCTCAAGCCACTCGCGTATGGCACCGTGTCACCTCAAAAATGAGTACCGTTGTCGCTAAATATGTCTCCGTCCAGGTACTAATTGCCCTACTTGATGGCATCGTCACCGCCTCCGTAGTCTTCATCCTTTGTCTTATTTTCAATGTCTCAGGCAGTATCGCCGTCCCCCTCGGCCTCATCGCCTTCCTCTTCTACCTTATTCCGATGTTTGGCCCGGTCATCACCTGTGTAATTAACTCAATCCTGCTTTTTGTTAACTCACCATGGGCCGCCCTTAGTTTCTTCCTCTTTTATATCATTTATCAGCAAATCGAAAACAACGTCATTAGCCCGCGTGTTCAGGGAAAAGGCCTTGGCTTACCTCCAGTCATCATCCTTATTTCCATCATCATCGGTATGTATGCCTTTGGCTTGATCGGCTGCCTCATTGCAATCCCAATTGCTGGCTGTATCAAAGTCATCATCGACGAGTATGCCGCCATTCGTAAAGTGATGGATAATTAAATTCAATCAAATAGACTATTTTGGCTCGCTATGCCATAATATTATAGATATTAAGATAGATCAGTTTATTGATAATTTAAAGTATTGATATTTTCGGTCTACCAAAAATATATTAAAATTAGATTTTAAAACAAGGAGTTAACATTATGGAACAAGTTTTACCATTTCTCGAAGGCATTTTTCTTATTGCCACCACTGATGGCGATCAGCCACATCTTCGTCCATTTGATGCCGCCGGCATTCTCGATGGCAAACTTTATATTGGTACCAAAAATAACAAAAAAGTCTACAGCCAGATTAAAAATAATCCAAAAGTAGAAATCTATGCCACCAATGACGCTCTTGGTGCCCTCCGCATTCAAGCTGAAGCCTATCCTGCCGCAGCAGAGATTAATCAGGCTGCATACGAATCAACTCAAAAAGACTACACTGGAGAAACTTGCGCAGCAATTGAACTCAAAAACGTCCACGGTACTATTTCAAACAAACTTGGTGAAACAATCGATGTCAACTTCTAATTCCGTAAAAAACAATACCGAAATCCGCAAAACAACCCTGATTTATCTCACCGCTATTTCAGCCGGCATTCTTCTCATCTCCAACCTTGCCGCTACCAAACTTTGGGATATGTTTGGCATTGCCGTAGATGGTGGAGTAATCTGTTTTCCAATTTCCTACATCCTCGGCGACATTATTATTGAATTCTATGGTAAGAAAACCGCTAAATCAGTTATTCTTTCAAGTCTTCTGCTTAATATTCTTGCCGCCATTGTTTTTTGGATCGTCTGCATCCTGCCACCATTCGCTGGCACCGAAGAAATACACACCGCTATCTCTTCTGTTCTTGGCTTTGCACCACGCATCATCATCGGCTCACTCGCTGGCTACCTCTTCTCCCAGTTTTCCAACAACTTCATCTTTGAGAAAATCAAGAAAAAGACTGGTTCAAAATTATTCCTCGTTCGCGCTCTCGGCTCCTCTCTGATTGCTCACCTTCTCGACACCTTAGTCTTCGAGACTATTGCCTTCCTTGGCGTCTTACCATTCAATGATTTTCTTAACCAGGCAATCTTCGCCTATCTTATTGGTCTTGGTTTCGAGTTCATCCTCTCTCCAATCGAGTTGCTCATCGTTTCCAAGGTCCGTCCATACTTAGACGACTCTGAGATAAAGAATTCAGAATCAAAATCAAAAGCTCAGAATAAAGCCACATCAAAAGATTCTGAGCCAAAAACTCAAAAAGAGAACTAGACATGACCGTCGCCGACCCTTACAATTTTCATTTTGAAATTACTCATAAAATTCCTGGTAAACTTGGCCGAGCTGGAATTATCCATACCCCACACGGCAAAATCAAGACTCCAGCTTTTATGACAGTCGGCACTCAAGGTTATGTCCGCTTTGTCTCTAGCGAACAACTTCAAGAAATTGGCGCTCAGGCAATGCTAAGCAACGGCTACCACCTTCGTCGCAAATCATACAAAATCGCCGAAGAAGGTGGACTTTCAAAATGGTCTGGCTGGCACGGCCCTACTCTCACCGATTCCGGTGGCTTCCAGGTCATGTCTCTCGGATCCGGACTTGGCAAAGTTGTCTCTATGAATAAAGACCGCGGCGTCACCAATACCGCTCATAAAGAACGTCTTGCTCATGTCACCGAGCAAGGCGTAAATTTCACAGATCCCTTCGACGGACAACCAGATTTTATCGGTCCGGAAGAGTCCATGCAAATTCAGTGTCGCATTGGCGCCGATATTCATATGGCTTTCGACGAACTCACCTCACTTGCTGATGATTATGATTACAACGTTGAAGCCTTAGCTCGCACCGAACGCTGGGCAAAACGCAGCCTCGATGAACATATGAAACTGCGCGACGCACTCGGTTATCGTCAAAGTCTCTATGGCGTTTTACAGGGTGGACGTTGGGAAGATTTAAGACGCAGTACCGCAAAAAAACTCGGCAAGATGCCTTTCGATGGTTACGGTCTTGGTGGCGCCTTCCTCAAAGAAGACTTATCCGAAATCCTCCGCTGGTGCAATGAAGAGCTTCCAGAAAACAAGCCACGCCACTTACTCGGGTTGTCCCATCCTGACGACATCTTAAATGGCGCAGAAATGGGTGCCGACACTTTCGATTGCGTAGCGCCAACTAGGGAAGCACGCCATGGCAAGATTTATACCAAATATGGTGACATTAACCTCCGCAAATTCAAAGATTCTAGCCTCCTACTTGATGAAGACTGCGATTGTCCAACCTGCAAAGCAGGATATACACGCGGTGAGCTCCGCGACCTTTGGCGATCCGGCGACGGGGAATTAAAAAGTAAATTCTACACCCTCGCCTCAGTCCATAATCTGCACTTCATTATCCGCTTAACCGAACAAATTCGCGAAGCCATCCAAAACGACACTTTCACAGAATTCAAACAGGAATTCCTAAAAAACTACTATCAAAAGTAAAACCAATGTTTTTATAAAACCAACATTATTTTTATGGTAAAATTATAAGGTGGATAATCAAAATTCTTTTTTCAAACAACGACACCCATTACTGAAGGACATTCTGAGCCTAGTCACCTTTATCATTTTTGTCATCCTTGGCACACTTTTTTTAAATACCTATGTCATGCGCTCATATAACGTAGTTGGTGCCTCCATGGAAAATACCCTACATGGCCAGGATCGCCTCATCGTCAATCGTGCCGCGGTTTCTCTCTCACATTTTTTTGGTAAGCCCTATGTGCCAAAACGTGGACAAGTTATTGTTTTCTTAAATGGCGATGCGTCCGGTCCGCTCACTTGTGGTCTCGAAACTTCTATCCGCGACCAATACATTATTAAACGCGTCATCGCTTTTCCTGGCGAACGCGTCACGGTTAAGGACGGCGTATTGACAGTTTATAATGACGAACATCCTGATGGCTTCCACCCAGACGACGAAACCAGAAAATCCGACAATGATGGACCAAAAGCCCAGACCTCTGGCGAAGTTGATATTATTGTTCCAGAAAATGAAATTTTTGTGGCTGGCGACAATCGTGAAGGCACCCATTCATACGATTCAAGATACGGACTTGGCACCATACCATACTGCCGCATCGTCGGCCCAGTCCTCTTGAGACTCTATCCATTTAACAAAATCCGCCTATTTTAAGGTATAATATTGCTATGTCAGATTATATTTTGATTCGTAAAGGTCGTAATATCGTAAGTGCTTTTTTGCACGCCTTTTTCAACTTATTACTTGGACTTGGCTCTGTATTTATCACCTTTAGTACTGCTAGCTGGATCCCTGGCGCACTTCTAGTCGTCATTTCCAAGTGGCGCATGTTTGCCGTCCGTCCTCGCTACCTTTTCCTCAATCTCAAATCAAACCTTGTCGACCTCATCGTTGGTTTTTCTTTCGTCTTTATCACTTACGCCTCTGGCCCGACTCTTCTCCCAATCCATTTCATCCTTGCCATTCTTTACTCAGCCTGGCTCATCGTTTTAAAACCTATGTCGACTGAACGCGCCTCCGGCATCCAGGCTCTGCTCGCCGTCTTTCTAGGCACCACCGCAACAACCCTAATGTCCGCCAGTGCCAACGCAGCCTTCCCAGTTATATTCAATTTTCTCATCGGTTTTGCTGCCACTAGACATGTCCTCGTACAAGGTGATGATCCAGACTTCTCCTTCCTCTCACTTTTGATGGGTTTAATTTTTGCTGAGTTCGCCTGGCTCTGCCAATCTTGGCTCATCGTCTATACCTTCAAAGAGATCGGTTTTCTCCTTCCACAATCCGCCATCATTCTTACCACAATAGTCTTTCTTGTTGGCAATATTTTTAACAAAATCTCCAGTGACGAAGAATTTAATTTCAAAAAAATCGCCACTCCAACTATTTTCTCACTTGCTCTCATTCTGATTATCGTGCTTTGGTTTAGCAAACCATTATTTAATGTCTAAAGGAGGTAAATTTATGACAGAAAAACTTATTTCTTCTCAAACTGAAGAAAGTGATTTTGAATCAAGCAGCAAAACTAATGACTCGGTCGAGAAAGCCGAGGAAGTCAAGGAGATTAAGGAGGCTGAAAAAGTCGAGGAGACTAAGGAGGCCGAGAAAAACAAGGAGCCTGAAGAGGTCGAGGAAGCTGAAATAGACGAGAAAACTAAAAAATATCCTGAATCTAAAAACATCAAGGAGTCCCAAAAATCAGCCAGCAATAAACTACCAGTTTTCCTCTCAGTCCTCGCACTCGCCTGCAGTATTTATAATCTTAGCCTAACTAGGAATCTTACTGGTAATATTTTTGGCAATCCAGGGCAAATCAGTCGGGATAGCAACTCTGCCAACTTTACGGAAGGCTCGATTGCTAGCATCGCCAATGCCGTCTCAAAAAGCGTCGTTTCTATCGTTACAAGCACTGATCAAAAATCCTTCTTCAGCAATGAAACTACCAGCCAAACCGCTGCCGGAACCGGCTTCATTCTCAGCAGTGATGGCTATGTTGCCACCAACAAACATGTCGTTTCAGGAGCTAGCAAAATCGGCGTCATCCTAGATAATGGCACTGCTTACGAAGATGTTGAACTTGTCGGCACTGATCCACTCAACGATTTTGCCATCATCAAAATTAACAATGTCAACAATCTTTCACCAGTTAAACTCGGTGACTCGAAAACCACTTCCGCTGGCCAACAAGTTGTCGCCATCGGCAATGCTCTCGGCGCCTACCAGAATTCTGTGACCTCTGGAATTATCTCTGGCAAGGGCCGCAGCCTCACCGCTACTGATTCTGGACGCACTCAGTACGAAACACTTTCAGATATGATTCAAACCGATGCCGCCATTAATGGAGGAAACTCAGGTGGTCCGCTCGTCAATGCCGCCGGTGAAGTAATTGGCATCAACACTGCCTATGCTAGCCAAGGTAATAACGTTGGTTTTGCCATCCCAATTTCAAGCGTGAAGGGAATTATTAAAAACGTTCTCAGTGGCAAAGGTTTTGAGCGTGCCGTGATTGGTGTCCGTTATATCAATCTCACCCCAACCATCGCCAAAGAGAAGAATCTCTCCGTTACTCGTGGTGCTTTAATTGCCTCAAGCAAGAACAATAAAGCCATTATCTCAGGTAGTGCTGGTGATAAGGCAGGCTTAAAAGAGAACGATATTATCACCGCCGTTAACGGTACTGAAATCGGTAACTCCGGCTCACTTTCAAGCCTGATTGGCGAATATTCCGTCGGTGATACCGTAAAAATCACAGTCGTCAGAGGTGGTAAAACTGAAACCCTCGGACTTACCCTCGCAGCCTACAAGCAATAGAAATATAGTCTAGATAAAGAAATATCCCCAAATTTCTCGGGGATATTTTCTCGGGGATATTTTTCAGCTGATTTTTTTAAAAACTAGCTCTAATAACTTTAGTACTCAAAGCAGGTGATTAGACCCTGCTTTTTTACCAACGAAAACCCAGAACGTCTAGCATAACGAATAATCCTCTCCTGCTGACTAATATCTGATTCGAGTACTAAAAATTTCTGATGACTTCTCTTTTTATCTTCAAATAAAGCTGGCCATTTTTGTTTAATCTGACGCATTAACTTATAAATCAAAGCCAGTCCATTCCTCTCCGCAAACAAAGCAATACTTGGCTCATATTCAATTTCAGGTGAACTCCATTCCCAATCACGATCCACGTATGGTAGATTAGCCATGATAATATCAGGCACTGGCGCGGAATCTGAAATCCGATCAAGTAAATCGCTAAGAGCAAACACCACATTTTCTGCCTTTAATTTTGCCTTATTTTCACGGGCAACTTTTAATGCCGGTTCCGAAATGTCTAGCGCCAGAACCTGCGCATGAGCACATTCCAACCCCACCGAAATTGCCGCACACCCAGAACCAGTACCCACGTCAAAAACCATCACTGGAGATAAAATCTCTTCCTTGATTTTTTCCAACTCCTCTTTCACATTTGGATTATCTAGCCAACTCGGTTCAATCACTCCAATCCTCGCCTTCACCGCTTCTTCATACCTGATCACAATCCTAGTGGCAAGCATATTGTATAGGTCAATCGTTGTTTCCACCATCTGTTCGGTTTCCGGTCTCGGAATCAAGACATCCGGAGTTACTTTAAATTTGTGTCCATAAAACCATTTTTCACTTGTAATATAGGCTAGTGGCACCTTCACCGCACGCAGTGTTAGCATCTTATCTGCCACCTGTCTTTCCTCGGCAGATAAAATCTTTTCACTATGACTAACCAAAAAAGTCCGATCCGATGCCTTAAAAACATTCGTCAAAATCAACTCTGCATCCAGTGGATTGACCAAAGTTTTCGCCTGCGTCAGCCATTTTTTTATCGTTAACGCCATAAAAAACCTATCCTATTATGCCGTTTTCGTCACGAATTGCCTGAATCTCAAATTTCTTAAGCTCAGCCAAAATATCATCAATATCGCCATCCATCACAGCCCCAATATTTGAACGAGAATAATGGATGCGATGATCAGTCACGCGATCTTGTGGAAAGTTATAAGTACGGATTTTCTCCGAGCGGTCACCGGTACCGATCAAAGACTTACGTGCTGCCGAAGCATTTGCCGCCTCCTCCGCACGACGTATCTCGTTAAGACGGGTACGCAGCACCATCATTGCTTTTTCCTTATTCTGACGCAGCGACCTTTCATCCTGCATGGCTACTACAAGGCCAGACGGATAATGTGTGATACGAATCGCTGAGTTAGTTGTGTTGACCGACTGACCACCATGGCCACCAGAATGATAAATATCAATCCTTAAGTCCTTCTCATCAATCTCAATTTCCGATTCTTTCACTTCTGGTAAAGCTACCACAGTAGCGGTCGAAGTGTGAATTCTACCCTGTGACTCAGTGGCTGGAACACGTTGTACGCGGTGCACGCCGCCTTCAAACTTTAAACTACCATACGGCCTTTCACCAGAAATTTTAATCACGACTTCCTTGATTCCACCAGCCTCATTGGCATTTTCAGACATCAGTTCAACCTTCAAGCCATGTTTTTCAGCAAATCGCAAATACATACGATAAAGCTCGGCTGCAAACAGGGAAGCTTCATCACCACCCGCCCCCGCACGAATCTCCATAATCACCGGCTTATCATCATCCGGATCGCGTGGCACTAATTTTTCCTCAAGACTAGAAGTCAATTTCTCAATTTCGCTTTGCGCATGGTCAATATCAGATTTAGCAATTTCCGCAAAATCCGCATCGTCCAGCAGCTGCTCAGCCTCCACGATATTTTGCTTTAGCTGTGTGATTTTTTCATCAATTTCAATAATTTCATTAATCTCTGCCAGACGTTTTGATTTGGAAGCAAAATCCTCGCTCATATAAGCGTTCGGGTCCGCCAAAAAAAGCGTAATTTCTTCCGCCTCCTTTTTCAAACTCTTGATTTTTCCTTCCATCTATTCTCCTCACAAAACCTGATTCTATTTACTTATATTTCAGAAAAATTAACATTG
>ERZ772999.431-NODE-431-length-26751-cov-5.760563_pt1 | contig 26751 bp, 24 predicted proteins | sample MGYA00511467_ERZ772999 | MGnify/ENA primary metagenome ERZ772999 (study PRJEB29015, sample SAMEA2738064) | human oral metagenome | biome: human oral; feature: human-associated habitat; material: saliva | place: China | collected 2218 ... | reverse complement strand
CTATATAAAAAATCCTGAAAAGTTTAAAGAAGATTTACAAAAAGCTAAAAATGAAGTTGAAGATTTAGGAAATGCTGTAAAAAATACATCGAATCCATTAGGAAAAGATAAAAGAAATGTATTTGAAAATCTAAGAGCTCAAAGATGGGTTACAAGTTTCTATAATGTAATAGGTTCAAGAGTTGAAGAGTTAGGTAGACAGTTTAAAGCTGGAACAATTAATGAAGAAGACTTAAAAGAAGCAGTAAGAGATATAGTAAAGGGCTATGGAAAAGATATAGGAATAGACTTTGATGTGGTATACTTAGATGAAAAAACTATGCCAAAAGATTCAGAAGGAAGTACAGGTTCATCCTATATAGTAGATAGAAAAAATAGGAAAGTATTAATACCAATAGATGTAAATAAAATAGAAGACATAAAGGAATTATTAGGAACCTTAACAGAAGAAGTAGCCCATGGAAAAGATGCTTTAGAAGGAAGACAAGATAAGAAAGTAGCAGAAGATAAGTCAAATGATGAAGAAGGCTTAGAAAGTTTAGGAAGACCAGCAAATGAATATGTAAAGAAAAAGTTTGGAGAAGATAATAACAGTAAGATAAAGCTAACAACAGATGGAATAGATTTAAGTAATGCTGATGTTGGAGAAAAAGTTGGGGATGTACTTTTAAAAAGTGAAATAGATGCTGCAGGTGGAGTTGAAAAAGTTTTAACTCCTACAACAAATGAGAAAATTTTTAAAGTAGTTAGACTTAAAAGTAACCAAGAGGTAGCTGTTGAATTTTTTCAAGGAGTTACAAATAAAAGTTTATGGAGTACTATCTATGATGCTACACCTATATTAGGAGATATTAAAGGAATTCATGATGGACTAACTGGTAAAGATTCTATTACTGGTGAAAAATTAAGTTTTTTCGATAGATTTATTGGGGGACTTCCACTTATAGGAAGATCTGTTGATACTTTTCAAACTATAAATAAACCTATGAAAAAGGGAATGGATTCTTTAATAAATTTGATAATAGATTTTTCAAAAGGAAGCTCCAAAATAGATAATGTAAATGATACAACTAAGTTAGTAAGAATAACAGAAGGAATTGGAGATTCTAGTGGTGTAACAAAAGCTGTTGTAAAGGAAATAAAGGTAGTAGATAACTCAGCTGATATAACAAAGACTTCTAAAAATCTTGAAAAAGCGACTGGTGTATCAGAAGATATAACAAAAGCGGTTGCAAAAGAAGTAAAAGTAATAGATAAATCAAGTGATACAGCAAAAAAATCTGAAAGTATTATAGATTCAACAAAAAATACAGTAGAAACTGTTAATGTTTTAAACAAAAATAAAGATTTGTATTATGATGGAAGAAAAATATATACTGCGAAAGAAGTAAATAGAATGGGAAAAGGAGCAGATAGTGTTTCAAAAAAAGGAATTGAATATATATTAGAACCTATTCCAACTAAAAATATAAATGCTCAAAATTTTCAATCAAAAACTGCAGGAGCTAAGGTGATAGCAGACAATGGAGTGGATAAAAATTTAGTTCCAGTTTTATTATACAAAAATCCAAATAAAAGAGGTAGAAACTTTATAAAGTTTGATGGGATAGAAGTAGAAGGAGGTGTAATATCCCTAATTGATGCGAAAACAGATGTTCCTTATTGGAGTAAAGTTGGAATGGAAAAAATAAAAGGAACACTAGGAAGAATAAGTGAGGCAAAAAAACAAAATCCAGGGATAAAAGTTATATATGAATTTCCAAATGAAACAGCAGCAGGACATTTAAGAGATTGGATAAAAAATAATCCAAAGTCTAATGGAATAGTTGAAATAAAAGTTAGAAAATAGTTTAAATAAAGGAAGGTTATAAAATGAAAGTATTAGAAAGAACTATCCAATTATATAGAAAGGTAGATAATAATGAATCTATGGAAGAAATGCATAAAAGGGTTATGAAGGGTCTATCAAAAATAGAAGCTCCATTAGGTTTAAAAGATAGTGAAATTCCAAAGACACCAGATTTTGGAGCAGAATTAATATGTTTTTATTATACTAAAAATATAAAAACAAAGGGTGTAAGTATAGAGGGAGATTACCAATGGAGAGGGCTTAGCTATATAAGTTGGGATAATTTAAGATATGAATTTAAAATATCATATAAACTAATAGATTATCAAAAAATAATTTATGAAGATATTCTTAAAATAATTGAAATATATGATCCTTACATAATGTATATATATATTTCACCTCGCTATGAAATTGCTTATGAAGAAGGAAGAACACCAGAAACAATAACATATTACGATAGTAAAAATCCTAATTTTTTAAAATTAAAAGAAACAGGAGTAGAAATAGGAATACTATCTGATGCTTTATTTACATTATTTCCTGTAATGTATTTTAATGAAGAATGTTATAAGAAATTAATAAAAGTTCCGAAAGAAGAATTAGTGAAAAGGTTAGAAGGAAAAGCAAAAAAGGTATTATTATTAGAAAAAGGAATATATATTATTTTTAATGATAAAGCAGATATTTCTTATGAAGAGTTTGTAGAAATGAATGAAACTTTTAAGCCATTATTAAATCTTATTTAGTATGTTAAGAAATTTTTAGAAGCTTAGTTAAAAAATAAGGTGGTGTAAAATGAGTAAAAGAAAGAAAAATTTAGAAAAAGTTATACAACAATGTCAAAAAACATTGGATAAAATAGATGAAGAATTAGCAAAACCAGAACCAAAATTAACTCCTTATGACATAGAAATGGGAAATTTTGATGAGGTTCCAAGAGGTATTTTAAAGATAGCAAAGGAAGAGATAAAGATAATGATGCAGGTACTAGATAAAAATGAATATATGCCTGATTATACTTATCCTTTAATTGATAGTTATTCAATTGATACAGAATTATGTGATCTTTTATTTGAAACTAAAATTATATACGAAAAATATACATAGAACAAAAATGATATTTTTCCAAAGACTTTTTAAAAGTGAACTTCTATATCTTGATAAAATTTCGTTAAAATGTTAAAATCTATTATTAAAGTATAAATTATTTAGGGGAGGATTTTCAGTGAACTATAGAATTGAAAATTTGATTGATAGAAAGACTGTTGAAAATAGAATTAAGGAATTGGCTAAGCAAATAGAAAAAGATTATGCTGGAGAAGAAGTTTACTGTGTGGGACTATTGAAAGGATCAGTAGTTTTTTTAAGTGATTTAGTAAAGGAAATAAATTCGCCAGTTATAATAGATTTTATGTCAGTATCTAGCTATGGAAGTGAAACTGTAAGTAGTGGAGATGTTAAAATTTTAAAAGATACTGATTTAGATTTAAGAGGAAAACATGTTTTAATTGTTGAAGATATAATAGATACAGGTTTAACTTTAGAGCATGTTATAAAATACTTTAAAGATTCAAAAGGAGTAAAAACTCTTAAAACTTGTACTTTATTAAGTAAACCAGAAAGAAGAAAGGTAAACATAGACATTGATTATGTAGGTTTTGATGTTCCAGATAAATTTGTAATTGGTTATGGACTTGACTATGATCAAAAGTATAGAAATTTACCATATATAGCTGTTGTAGTTTTTGAATAGGAGCCAGAAATGGACTTTAAACATAAAAAGAAGTATGGTCAAAACTTTTTAAATAATAAAGATGAAATCTTAAATAAAATAATAGAAGTTTCTAATATTGATGAAAATGACGAGATTTTAGAAATAGGACCAGGACAAGGGGCTTTGACAAACCTATTAGTTGAAAGAGCTAAAAAATTAACTTGTGTTGAGATAGATAAGGACTTAGAAGCAGGTCTTAGAAAAAAGTTTTCTTCAAAAGAGAACTATACTCTTGTAATGGGAGATGTTTTGGAAGTAGACTTGACTAAATATCTAAATAAAGGTACTAAGGTTGTTGCAAATATACCTTATTACATAACATCACCTATTATCAATAAACTTATAGAGAATAAAGAACTAATAGATGAAGCATATATTATGGTTCAAAAGGAAGTTGGAGAAAGAATTTGTGCAAAGGCAGGAAAAGAAAGATCTATCTTAACTCTTGCAGTTGAATACTATGGAGAAGCAGACTATTTGTTCACTATTCCAAGAGAATTTTTTAATCCTGTTCCGAATGTTGATTCAGCCTTTATCTCAATAAAGTTCTATAAAGATGATAGATACAAAAACAAGATTTCAGAAGATTTATTCTTTAAATATATAAAGGCAGCTTTTTCAAATAAGAGAAAAAATATCGTAAATAATCTAGCAACATTAGGATATTCAAAGGATAAGATAAAAGAAATATTAAATCAAGTTGAAATATCTGAAAATGAAAGAGCAGAAAATATATCAATAGATAAATTTATTGAACTTATAGATATTTTTGAAGGTAGATGAGGTTAAATGTTGATGAAAAAAAGTTATGAATTTATAATACAAAGTAAAAAAGAAGATATAGACTTTATCAATAAAATAGTGGAAGCCTATGAAGGAGCAGGAGTTGTGAGAACTCTTGATTCAACTAATGGTATCATAAGTGTTATTTCAACAGATGATTATAAAGACATGATGAGAGAAGTATTAATTGATTTAGGAAATAGATGGGTAGATTTGAAAATTATTGAAGAGGGTGCTTGGAAAGGTACACTATAACGGAGGAAAAATGGAAAATTTAGAAAGTTTATTAAATTTTATTATTAAACAATTAGTAGAAACAGAAGATAAAGTAAATATAACTTATGAAGTTTTAGATTCAGATGTAACATTCAAAGTGAGTGTTGCTAAAGGAGAAATGGGTAAAATAATAGGAAAAAATGGACTTACAGCTAATGCAATCAGAGGAGTTATGCAAGCAGCTGGAGTAAAAGATAAACTTAATGTAAGTGTTGAATTTTTAGATTAGGAGTCAGTATGATTGTTGCGGGAAAAGTTTTAGGTTCTCATCATTTAAAAGGAGAAGTCAAAGTAATTTCTGATTTACAAAATATAGAAATGTTAGTTGGAAATAAAGTTATTTTGGAATTGGAAGATAAGCAACAAAAACTATTGACTGTAAAAAAGATAGCACCTCTTGTTGCGAATAAATGGATTTTTACTTTTGAAGAGATAAAAAACAAACAAGATACTATTGAAATTAGAAATGCAGCTATAAAGGTTAGAAGAGATATAGTTGGAATTGGAGAAGATGAGCATTTAGTAAGTGATATGCTAGGTTTTAAAGTCTATGATGTAAAAGCTGATGAGTATCTAGGAGAAATAACTGAAATTATGGATACAGCAGCACATGATATTTATGTTATAGAAAGTGAAGACTTTGAAACTATGATACCTGATGTAGATGTATTTATTAAAAATATTGATTTTGAAAACAAAAAAATGTTAGTTGATACCATAGAAGGTATGAAAGAACCTAAGGTAAAGAAATGAAAATAAATATTTTAACATTATTTCCAAAGATGTTTGAAGGCTTTGTAAGTGAAAGTATCATTTCAAGGGCAATAAAATTTGGAGCAGTGGAAGTAAATATTATTGATATTAGAGACTATTGTTTTGACAAACATAAACAAGCTGATGACATGCCTTTTGGTGGTGGAAATGGAATGGTTATGAAGCCAGAACCTTTATTTTTAGCACTAGAAAACCTTTCAGGAAAAGTTATCTACACATCTCCACAAGGAAAAACTTTTAATCAGGAAATAGCAAAAGAACTCGCTAAAGAAGAGGAATTAACAATAATAGCAGGGCACTATGAAGGTATAGATGAAAGAGTAGTTGAAAATAAGGTAGATATGGAATTATCCATAGGTGACTTTGTATTAACAGGTGGAGAACTTCCAGCTATGGTTATTTCTGATACTATTATAAGGCTTTTACCTGATGTAATAAAGAAGGATTCTTATGAAAATGATTCTTTCTACAATGGACTTTTAGATTATCCACATTACACAAGACCAGCTGAATACAAAGGTTTAAGAGTGCCTGATGTATTGATATCAGGAAATCATAAAAAAATAGATGAGTGGAGATTAAAAGAAAGTTTAAAAAGAACTTATTTAAGAAGAAGAGATCTGATTGAAAAAAGAGAATTAACTAAGTTAGAAAAAAAACTATTAGATGAAATTAAAGAAGAGATAAAAAAAGAGGAAGTGTAAAATATACAATGAGAAATAAAGTTTATTTAAGTTTAGTTCACTATCCAGTTTACAATAGAAATAAAGATATTGTTTGTACTTCTGTAACAAATTTTGATATCCATGATATATCAAGATCTTGTGGAACTTATGAAATAAAAGGATATAGATTGGTTGTTCCTGTTGATGCACAAAAAAAATTGACAGAAAGAATAATAGGATATTGGCAAGATGGTACAGGTGGTCAATACAATAAAGACAGAGAACAAGCTTTCAGAGTGACAGATGTTGCAGAAAGTATAGAAGCAGTTGTGGAAGAAATTGAAAGAATTGAAGGACAAAAGCCTTTAATTATAACAACATCAGCTAGAATATTTAATAACAGTATAAGTTATGAAAATTTATCTAAACAAATATTTGAAGATGATAAACCTTACCTTTTACTTTTTGGAACAGGTTGGGGCTTAACTGATGAAGTTATGGCTATGTCTGATCATATATTAGAACCAATTAGAGCTAATTCAAAATATAATCACTTATCAGTTAGAGCAGCTGTTGCAATAATTTTAGATAGATTATTTGGAGAGAGATAAACTAATTTATAATATGAGCTTTGGAGAATAGATATGAATAATAGGCAAATTATGATAGAACCTAATATGGAAGTTTTTGAAAAATTAGGTGTAAAAAGTATAGAGATTAAAAATATCCTCTTAAACACAAGGACTAAGAGGATAACTTTCAATTGTTCAGTATCTTGTATGGGTTGTATAGATGACATCGACACTATATATAAAGATGTTCTTTCAAAATTTGGTAGAGAAATAGAGATTGAGTTTGTAACAGAAAACAAAGAATTAAAATTAGAAGATGAAGAAATAAAAACAATTGCAATTAGGGCTATAGAAAGGTTGAAATCTAAGAATACAACCTCTAAGTCCTTTTTGTGTTTTTACAAGGTATATGTTAAAAATAATTATATAATTATAGAACTTAATGATGAACATATAAAGTTTATGTTAGAAGAAGTAAAGATTTCTTCAAAAATAGAAAGTATTTTAGCAGAATATGGTTTAAAAGATTATAAGATTATGTTTTCTGTAGGAGATTTTTCAAAAGAGCTTTCAAATGTTGAAGAAAAAATAAAAGCTGATATGGAAAAACAACAAAATATTATAAGTTCTGAAAGAGAAAAGATTATAAAAGAAAATTCTGTGACAGAAACTCAAGTGTATAAAGCTAAAAATGATTTTAAAAGAGGTTCAAAAACTAAAGATATAAAAGGTGATATTATATCTATAAAAGATTTTTATGACCTATATGATGGAGAACCTTGTATAGTTCAAGGAGAAATTTTCTCTATAGAAGGCATGGTATTAAAAAGTGGAAAGACTTTAAAAACTATAAGAATAACAGACGGAGAAAGTTCTCTTACTTCTAAAATATTCCTAGATGAAAATGATAATCTAGATATTTCAGAAGGAAAGATTTTAAAACTTAGTGGAAAAGTTCAAATGGATACCTATGCTGGAAATGAAAAAACTTTAATGATAAATACAGTAAATATCATTGAAAAAGAAGTTATTAAAAAAGAAGACACAGCTGAAGAAAAAATGGTTGAACTACACACACATACAAAAATGAGTGAAATGGTAGGAGTAACTGATGTTGAAGACCTTATAAAAAGAGCCAAAGAATATGGACATAAGGCTATAGCTATTACAGATTATTCTGTTGTTCACTCTTATCCAGCAGCATATAAGACAGCTAAAAAACTTTCAAAAGATGATGATAAAATGAAAGTTATCTTTGGTTGTGAAATGTATATGATAGATGATGAAGCACTTATGATTACAAATCCTAAAGATAAAAAAATAGACGAAGAAGAATTCGTAGTATTTGATATAGAAACTACAGGATTGAATTCTCACACTAATAAAATAATAGAAATAGGTGCTGTAAAGATAAAGGCTGGAAGAATAATTGATAGATACTCACAACTTATTAATCCAGGAATATCTATTCCATATCATATTACTGAAATTACTAGTATTACAAATGAACAAGTTGCAAATCAACCTAAAATAGATGAAGTGATAGGAAAGTTTGTGGAATTTATTGGAGATGCAGTTTTAGTAGCTCACAATGCTCCTTTTGATATGGGATTTATAAAAAGAGATATAAAAGAATATTTGAATATAGATTTAGAAAATTCTGTAATTGATACTTTACAAATGGCAAGAGACTTATTCCCAGATTTCAAAAAGTATGGACTAGGAGATTTAAATAAGTCTTTAGGACTTGCTCTTGAAAAACACCATAGAGCAGTAGATGACTCTCAAGCAACAGCAAATATGTTTATTATATTCTTAGAAAAATATAAAGAAAAAGGTATAGAATACCTTAAAGATATAAATAAAGGTTTTGAAGTTAATGTTAAAAAGCAATCCTTAAAAAATATTATGGTGCAAGTTAAGACTCAAGAAGGTTTAAAAAATATGTACAAATTAGTTTCTGAAGGGCATATAAAATACTTCGGAAACAAAAAAGCAAGAATTCCTAAGTCAGTATTAAAAGAAAATAGAGAAGGACTTATAATAGGAAGTTCTTTAAGTGCTCATTTTCTAAATACAGGAGAACTTGCAGAATTATATTTGAGACGTGACTTAGAAAAGTTAGAAGAAACAGCAAAGTTTTATGACTATATAGAGTTATTACCTAAATCAACTTACAATGAGCTTATAGAAAAAGAAGGAACAGGTTCATTAGCATCTTATGATGAAGTTGAAAAAATGAATAAATATTTTTATGACTTAGGTAAAAGACTTGGAATTTTAGTAACAGCAAGTTCTAATGTTCATTATCTCGATGAAAATGAGGATATAATAAGATCAATTTTACTATATGGTAGTGGAACTGTGTATAATTCAAGACAATATAGTATAAACAATGGTTTTTACTTTAGAACAACTGATGAAATGTTAAAAGAATTTAGTTATTTAGGTGAACAAGAAGCTAAAGAAGTTATTATAACTAACACAAATAAAATAGCTGATATGGTAGAAGAAGGTATAAAACCTATACCAGAAGGATTCTATCCACCAAAAATGGATAATGCAGAAGAAATAGTTAGAACAATGACTTATGAAAAGGCATATAGAATATATGGAGATCCTTTACCAGATATTGTTTCAAAAAGATTAGAAAGAGAATTAAATGCCATTATAAACAATGGTTTCTCAGTTCTGTATCTATCAGCACAAAAGCTAGTTAAAAAATCTTTGGATAATGGTTATCTAGTTGGATCAAGAGGTTCAGTAGGTTCTTCACTTGTAGCTTTTATGATGGGAATAACAGAAGTTAATGCTCTATATCCTCACTATATTTGTGATAATCCTGAGTGTAAACATTCAGAGTTTATTGAAAAAGAAGGAGTAGGTATAGATTTACCTGATAAAATATGTCCTAACTGTGGTGCTCCACTTAGAAAAGACGGATACTCAATACCATTTGAAGTATTTATGGGATTTAAAGGGGATAAAGTTCCTGATATAGACTTAAACTTCTCAGGAGAATATCAATCTGAAATTCATAGATATTGTGAAGAACTCTTTGGTAAAGAGAACGTATTTAAAGCAGGAACTATATCAACATTGGCAGAAAAGAATGCTGAAGCCTATGTAAGAAAATATTTTGAAGATAATAATCTGAATGCAGTAAGAGCTGAAATAATTAGATTGGGTAGACTTTGCCAAGGAGCAAAGAAAACTACAGGTCAACACCCAGGAGGAATGGTAATAGTTCCTCAAGGAAATTCTATCTATGAATTCTGTCCTGTACAAAGACCTGCTAATGATGAAACAAGTGAATCTACAACAACCCATTATGATTATCACGTAATGGATGAACAGCTAGTAAAACTTGATATACTAGGACATGACGACCCTACAACTATAAAGCTTTTACAAGAATATACTAATATGGAAATTAAGGATATTCCACTTGCTGATAAGGATACTTTAAAAATATTCTCATCAACTGAATCACTAGGAGTAAGTCCTGAAGAAATAGGAACAGAAATAGGAACTTATGGGATTCCTGAGTTTGGTACAGGCTTTGTTAGACAGATGCTTATAGATACAAGGCCTACAACTTTTGCAGAGCTTGTAAGAATATCAGGACTTTCACATGGTACAAACGTTTGGCTTAATAACGCCCAAGAGTTTGTAAGAAATGGACAAGCAACTCTTTCACAAATAATAACAGTGAGAGATGACATTATGAACTATTTAATAGATCAAGGTCTGGATAATAGTGATGCCTTTAAGATAATGGAGTTTGTAAGAAAGGGTAAACCTAAAAAAGAACCTGAAAATTGGGAAAAGTATTCTAATATGATGAAGGAAAAAAATGTTCCTGATTGGTATATAGAATCTTGCAGAAGAATAGAATATATGTTCCCAAAAGGGCATGCTGTTGCCTATGTTATGATGGCAATGAGAATAGCATACTTTAAAGTTCATAAGCCACTTGCATTCTATGCAGCTTTCTTATCGAGAAAAGCAGATGACTTTGATATGGAAGTTATGAGTAAGGGAGTTCTTGCAAAACAAAAATTAGAAGAGCTATCTAAAGAACCTAAATTAGATCCTAAGAAAAAGAATGAACAAGCTATATGTGAAATTGTGGTAGAATTAGAAGCAAGAGGTATAGAACTTTTACCTGTAGATATTTATTTATCTGAAGGTAGAAAATTTAAAATAGAAGATGGTAAAATTAGAATACCTTTAATTGGAATAAGTGGACTTGGTGGTGCAGTAATTGAAAATATTCTTAAAGAAAGAGAAGAAGCAAAATTTATTTCAGTTGAAGATTTAAAAAGAAGAACAAAGATGTCACAGACAGTGGCAGATAAGTTAAAAAGTATTGGAGCAATTTCAAGTTTGAGTGAAACAAATCAAATTTCGTTATTTTAAAGGAGGTAGTTTTGAAAAAATTATTAAGTAAAATAGTATTATTTTTATTGTTATCATTGACTACATTTTCATATAATTTTCCGATAGAAGATCCTTATTCGGCAACAATTATAGGAAGCTCAACAATGATGACAGAAGGAATTATGGAGAATATACCATTAAAAGTATATGAGATACAAATTAAGGATCCAAAAGATATACCTGATGCATTTTGGTATGCAAATAAATTTAAATTTTCCTTAAGTAAACAAAAAAATAAGAAAGCACCTTTAATTTTTATTCTTGCAGGTACAGGTTCTGACTATAATGCAGCCAGAGTAAAGTTCATGCAAAGAATATTCCATACAGCAGGATACCATACTGTTGCTATTAGCTCACAAATGAGCCAACAATTTATGATTTCAGCATCTTCTAGTACTGTACCAGGGTTACTGATGGAAGATAATAAGGATATTTATAAGGCTATGAAGCTTGCTTATGACAAAATTAAAGATCAAGTGGAAGTTACAGATTTCTATATTATGGGTTATAGTTTAGGTGGAACTAATGCTGCAGTTTTATCATATATAGATGAAACTGAGAAAGCTTTTAACTTTAAAAGAGTATTCATGGTGAATCCAGCAGTAGAATTATATGACTCAGCTGTAAAATTAGATAAATATTTAGATGATTACACAGGTGGTAAAACAGAAAATATAGAAAAACTATTAAATACAACTTTAATGAGACTTAAAAATGGATTGACAAATGAATATGCTAACATAGGAGCAGATACTATTTATAATATAGTTAAGGGAGATTTTTTATCTGATGAAGAAAAGAAAGCATATATAGGACTAGCTTTTAGATTGACATCAAATGATTTAAACTTCCTTTCAGATCTCTTAACAAAAAGTGGAGTTTATACAAAGCCTACAGCTAAATTAACTAAGTTTACTAATATGAAACCTTATCTAAAGGCAGTAAATTTTGCAAGTTTTGAAGACTATGTTGATAAAGTTGGTTTACCATATTATCAAAAGCAAAATAAAGCATCAAGTATAGATGATTTAAAGAAAGCTTCAAGTCTAAGACTTATTGAAGATTATCTTAGAACATCTCCTAAAATAGCTGCTGTAACAAATGCAGATGAGTTAATTTTAAGTCAAAAAGATATAGCCTTTTTAAAAGATGTATTCAAAGATAGATTAGTTATCTATCCAAGAGGTGGACACTGTGGAAATATGTTCTACAAAGAAAATGTAGATGTTATGCTAAATTTTGTAAATAAGGGGGTTTTAAAATATGAAGATTAAAAAATTGTTGTTATTGAGTATTTTAAGCCTTAGTTTAGTTTCTTGTACTAATACTAATGATGTTAACATTAACACAGCTAATACAGAAACTAGTGATGTGGTTGTTACTACTACAGAAAAGAATTTTATGGCAGATGAGTACGATCCTTGGGAGCCATTCAATAAAAGAATGTACTATTTTAACTATCAAATAGAAAGATTAGTAATAACTCCTATAGTGAATACTTATAAATTTATAACTCCAGATTTTGTTGAAAATAGAGTAAGTAATTTCTTTAAAAATGCAAAAGTTTTAAATACTATGGCAAACTCAGCTTTTCAATTAAAAGGAAGAAAATCAATGAGAGCCTTAGGAAGATTTACTATGAATACTGTATTAGGGCTTGGAGGACTTTTTGATGTAGCTTCTAAAATGGGAATGCCAAAACCTTATGAAGATTTTGGATTAACTCTAGCTCACTATGGAGTAGGAAGAGGGCCATATTTAGTTTTACCTTTATTGGGACCAACATATTTAAGAGATGCTTTTGGGACAGGAGTTGACTCAGCTATAGCGGGACAAACAGATATATATAATAAGATGGAACTATTTAGAACATCAAGTGCTCCTATAACTGTTTTAAGAGGAATTGACATGAGAAAAAATATAGATTTCCATTATTACCAAACAAACTCACCATTTGAATATGAATATGTGAGATATCTATACGGAAAATATAGAGGAATACAAGAAGCAGCTAGTGAAAAATAAAAAAAATAGAATATAGGAGGGTTTAGAATGGATTTAAAAGAAAAAGTATTAGGGTACAAAGATGAAGTAGTAAAAGAAATTCAAAATGCAATAAGAGTAAAAAGTGTTAAGGAAGCTCCATTACCTGGAATGCCTTTTGGGGAAGGACCTGCAAAAGCACTAGATCATTTTATGGACTTAGCTAAAAAACTTGGTTTTAAAGCTGAAAAATTTGATAACTATGCTATGCATATTGATATGGGAGAAGGAGATGAAACTTTAGGAATACTTGCTCACGTTGACGTAGTACCAGAAGGAGATAACTGGACATATCCTCCATACTCAGGAACAATAGCAGATGGAAAAATCTTTGGTAGAGGGACATTAGATGACAAAGGACCTGCTATAATCTCTTTATTTGCTATGAAAGCAATAGCAGATGCAGGAATAAAACTAAATAGAAAAGTTAGAATGATATTAGGAGCAGACGAAGAAAGTGGAAGTGCTTGTTTAAAATATTACTTTGGGGAATTAAAAATGCCTCAACCTACTATAGGATTCACACCAGATTCAAGTTTCCCTGTAACTTATGCAGAAAAAGGAAGTGTAAGAGTTAAAATAAAGAAAAAATTCAACACTTTACAAGATGTAGTAATAAAAGGTGGAAATGCTTTTAACTCTGTTCCAAACAAAGCTAATGGAGAAATTCCTGTAGATATGCTTGGAGAAGTTAGAAACAAAAATAAAGTTGAATTTGAAAGAGAAGGAAATACATATAAAGTAGTTTCAGCAGGAATCCCAGCTCATGGAGCATATCCAAGCAAAGGATACAATGCAGTATCAGCTCTTTTTGAAGTTTTAAAAGATTTTGAAGTTAAGAATGAAGAATTAAAAAGTATAGTTACATTCTTTGATAAATTTGTAAAAATGGAAACTGATGGAGAATCTTTTGGAGTTAAATGTACTGATGGAGAAACAGGAGAATTAACTCTAAACTTAGGAAAAATTAATTTAGAAAATAATGAACTTGAAATTTGGTTAGATATGAGAATTCCTGTTAAAATTAAAAATGAACAAATAATAGAAACTATTAAGAAAAATACTGAAGATTTCGGATATGAATTTGTATTACATTCAAATACTCAACCTTTATATGTACCAAAAGATAGTTTCTTAGTTTCAACTTTAATGGATATCTATAAAGACTTAACAGGAGATAAAGATGCAGAACCAGTAGCAATTGGTGGAGGAACTTACGCTAAATATGCAAATAATACTGTTGCCTTTGGAGCTTTACTTCCAGAACAAGAAGATAGAATGCACCAAAGAGATGAATATTTAGAGATCTCAAAAATAGATAAACTTCTTCAAATATATGTAGAAGCTATTTACAAGTTGGCAAAATAGATAGGAGAAATTATGTGGAAAAAATTAACAATAGAGTCCAAAGACAATATTGAGGAATACACAAAAAATAGGTTTGAAATCTGTGATTTAAGTTTTTCTAATCTTTTCTTATGGAGCTTTGGTGAAAACACAGAATATGAAATAGAAAATGATGTTTTGACTATCAGAAGTGAATATATGGGTGAGGTATATTATTATATGCCTATCCCTAAAAATGATACTCCTGAAAATATAGCTGCTATGAAAGAGAAAATAAAAAATATCATAGAGGAAAATGTACCTATTCACTATTTTACAGAATATTGGTATGAAAAATTAAAAGATGATTTTAATTTACAAGAGAAAAGAGATTATGAGGACTATATTTATTCTTATGAAAGTCTATCAACTTTAAAAGGTAGACACTATGCTAAGAAAAAAAATAGAGTAGCTAATTTTAGAAAAAATTATGAATATACTTATGAAAGTATAAATAAGGATAATATAGGAGAAGTAATTGCTTTTCAAGAAAAATGGTATAAACTTCATTCAGAGTTTGGTGGAGAAATTCTAAAAAATGAAAATGAAGGAATAATGCAACTTTTAAAAAATTATGATAGCTTAGATATCAAAGGTGGTTTTTTAAAAGTTAATAATCAAATTATTGCCTATAGTTTAGGAGAAGCATTGAATGATAAAATGGTATTAGTTCATACTGAAAAAGCCTTAATTGACTATATAGGAAGTTATCAAGCAATAAATATGATATATTTACAAGAAGAATGGCAAGGCTATGAATTGGTAAATAGAGAAGATGATTTTGGTGATGAAGGATTAAGAGAAGCAAAAATGTCATACAAACCCCTTTATCTTTTAAAAAAATATAGCATAGAAAAGAATGTGTAAAATAATTATTTTTTAGAAAGAATTACTGGAGGATTATGTATATAAAAATTATATTACAACTTATCGGTGGTTTAGGTCTATTTTTGTATGGTATGGAACACATGTCAACAAGTATGCAGAAAATAGCAGGTCCAAAGTTAAAAAAGATTTTAGCTTCTTTAACTAACAATAGAATATTAGGTATTCTAGTTGGAATTGTTATAACAGCTTTAGTGCAGTCATCATCTGTTAGTACGGTTATGACAGTTGGTTTTGTAAATGCTTCACTTTTAACTTTAAAACAAGCATTAGGAGTTATTTTAGGGGCGAATATAGGAACAACTATCACAGGTTGGTTACTAGTTTTAGATATAGGTAAGTATGGACTTCCAATAGTTGGAGCAGCAGCTATCCTATATATGTTTATGAAAAAAGAAAAGGCTAGAACAAATCTAAGTGCAATCATTGGAGTTGGATTAATATTTTTTGGATTACAACTTATGAGCCAAGCCCTTAGTCCTTTAAAAGATATGCCAGAATTCATTGAAATGTTTAAGATGTTTAAGGTTGACTCATACTTTGGTCTACTAAAAGTAACAGCAGTAGGAGCAATTATAACAGCCTTAATTCAATCTTCAGCAGCTACTATAGGTATAACAATAGCACTTGCATCTCAAGGGCTTATAGATTATCAAGCAGCAGTTGCCTTAGTTTTAGGAGAAAATGTAGGGACAACAGTAACAGCCTTTCTTGCTTCTTTAGGAGCTAAACCTAATGCAAAAAGAGCAGCCTTTGCCCATACACTTATCAATTTAATAGGAGTTCTTTGGGTAACTTCTATATTTAGATTCTATTTAAAATTCTTAAATAATTTTGTTGATCCTGAACATCATATGGGAGCAGCAATAGCGGCAGCTCATACAATTTTTAATATAACTAACGTAATTATCTTGATACCTTTTGTTGGGCTACTAGATAAAATACTATTATACATTGTTAAAGATACAGGTGAAGATGAACAAAGAGTAACTAAGCTTGCTTCTTTGAAAATGACTTTACCTAATGTAATCATAGATCAAACAAAAATAGAGGTAAGCTCTATGGTAACTATGATAGATGATGTATTCTTAAAATTGGAAGAATCACTAAAAGAAAAAGAAAAAATTGCTAAATATAATGAAGAGATAGTTGCAGCAGAGGACAAACTAGATTTATATGAAAAAGAAATCTATGATTCAAATTTTTCATTATTGAGTAAATCTTTGAGTAAATCTTTAATTGAAGATACTAGAATGAACTTATTAGCTTGTGATGAGTATGAAACTATTGGTGACTATCAAAATAGAATAGCAAATAGACTATATATGCTTTATGAAAACTCTATTGACCTTGATGAAACTAGAGCCAAGATGGTATTCAAGCTTCATTCTCTTTCTGTTGAACTATTTAATGATATAAGTAGAGCAGTAAAAACAGGAGAAAAAGAACTATATTCAGCAGGTTTAAAAAAATATCAAGAGTTAAAATCTTACTATAAAGAAGTAAAGAGAGAGCATTTCTCTAGATCTGAGAATATACCTGCAAGATTGAATACAGGTTACCTAGATATCATCAATTACTATAAGAGAATAGCAGACCATACTTACAATATTATTGAGTATGTTATGAAGATATAAAGGAGTGTAGATGAGAAAATTATATTTATTAATTGTTCTGTTACTTGTATGTTCTATTGAAATTTTAGCAGCAAATAAACCTAATGTTACAGCTATCACAGAAGTTTTTGGAGATGGTCAAAAATTAACAGGTGTAATATTAGAATATCCTATAGCTATCAATGGAAGAAAATTAACAAAAGAAACATTTGAAGTTACAGATAGAACTATTTTAAATATTTATACTAATGATGTTTCTGAAAAAACAAAAAACTCTAAAAATGGAAAATATGTAATTATAGAATTAGATCCAAAAGATAAAAATTCAGGTATTTTTACGACTGCACAAAGAGGAAAATTTAATGAGAAAAAAGTATCTTTAATTCAAAAAAATAAAATTTATACAACAAAAAATACTGTGATAAATCCTAATAAAGAAGTTTTAACTAATACTTCTTCAAGAGATTTAATTGTTGAAGATTTTAAGCAATTTGAATTTAAAGATCCTAAAACAGGTCTAACATTAGGATATAATTTATATATTCCTAAAAATTATGATAAAAATAAAAAATATCCATTAGTTTTATTTATGCATGATGCTGGACCAACAGATTTAAAAGAAACTGTTGTAGCTTTAATTCAAGGAAATGGAGCAATTGTTTTTGCTTCTCCTGAAGAACAAGCTAAACATGAAGCTTTTGTTTTAGCACCTAAATATAATAAAAAAATAGTTGATGATGATGGAAATATTGATCCACTTTTAGATACAACATTAAATCTATTAGACTATTTAAAAAATGAATACAGTATAGATACTGATAGACTTTATACTACAGGGCAATCTATGGGTGGAATGATGTCTATTGTTATGAATTTTAGACAACCTGACTTGTTTGCTGCCTCATATTTAGTAGCTTGTCAATGGGATCCTAATGTTGTAGCTCCTATGTCTAAAAATAAGATATGGATTACAGTTTCAACAGGAGATGAAAAAGCATTTCCTGGAATGAATGCAATAACTGATACTTTGAAGAAAAATGGAGCTAAGGTTGCTTATGGTTCTTGGAAAGGGACTTATAGTTCAGAGGAATTTACAAAAGCAGTAAAAGAAATGGAAAAAGAAAATGCTAATGTAAATTATTCAACTTTGGAAAAAGGAACTGTTATTCCAAAAGATGTAGTAGAAACTTCAAAAGGTGGAGAACATATCTATACTTGGACTATTGCATATAATATAGAAGGAGTTAGAGATTGGTTATTTAGTCAAAGTAAGAGTAAAAAATAAGGAAATTATGTATATGGATAACTTAGATATTTTTGAAGATGCAAGCAAATATTTTTTAGAGAAAATGACTGAATTTAAAGAAATTCTATCTAGTAAAGTTGATAGCTTAAATAATAAAGATTGGGTTCTTAGTAAGGGAAGTGTAAAAACTTGCAAGGCTGATGAGACAGGTAAGAAAAAAAGATGTAAAGTTGGGCTAAAATATGGATTAAAAATAGAATTATCAGTAGATGATGTCAATATTATTTGGAATGAATTTTCTTCATTTTTTACAAAAGCTTATGTAGAAAATATTGAAAGAATTTCAAATAACGAAGAAATAGGAAGATATGAGTTTTTTGCAAGAAGTTCTGTAGGAGATGAAGTTAGCTGTACTATCTACTTAGCTAATGAATGGAATATTCCACAAATTGGTCTTTTAGGATTTGTTGCACCCAGATACAAAAAAAGTGATTATTAAAAAAATAAATGGTGTTGATGAAAAATTTTTGTCAATACCATTTTTTAAAAACAGAAAAAGTTTTAAAAAGAGTAAAAGAAATAGAAGAATATTAGAGGAGGAACAGGACTTAATAAGGGGCTATTAGAAATAGAATGGGGTCAACCTTATGACATGATTGAACCAGTAGAAATAGTACCATTGTATGATAAGAAATGAGATGATAAAAATGAAAAAGATAATTTTTTTAGAAGGAGTTTTGCTATTTTTTATATATTTTCTTTTAAGTAATTTTTCAATTTATGAAATGACTACTTTAAGATTAAGAGAAGATACACTTGTTGTAAGAGATGCAGGAAGTATTAATGATTATAATAGTATATTTTTAATTCAAACAAAAGATAAGGGAATTATAGCTGTAAAAGAAATTCAAAAAATTAATGATAATTGGGTTGGTCATATTCAGCCATTGGAGAATTTAATAGATGATAGTTTTTCATTTAGAAGTATTTTAAATTTATATGAAGATAGAGATAGAATTGAGAAGATATATAAAGAAAAAGAGGAATATTTTATTATTTTTCCAAATAAAGAAATTTATGGACTTTCATTAGAAGAAGTAAAAAATCAACTTGATATTGAAAAAATAGATTTTATAGATATGAATAAATATATGAATAAAAATGGTGAAGAAAAAGCATTAACTATCCGTTATCAGATATATCTTGACAAACTATCCAATTATAATTATTACGATAAAGAATTTAAAATAAGTGAGATTAAAAAAATTTTTATATTTAAGGGAATAATGATTGTACTTTTGATTTTGACGTTTTTTATCAATGTAAATTACTTTATTAAACATTATTTAAAAAAAGAAAAATTTTTATCTAATAAAGATTTATCAACTAGAGATAAAGTAGTAATAGCTTCTACAGTTTTATTCTTTGATTTTTTAGTTTTAATTTTTTGTATATTCTCAAGTTGGTATAAAAATTATGTATTAGAAAATTATATAGGACTATTATTTGTTTTTCATCTTATATTTAAGAATATATTTATCTCTTTTTCTTTTTCTGAAGAAAATGGAATAAAAAAAATTTTGGGAAATTTTTATAACTCAAGAATTTTACTATATTTGCTTCCAATATTAAGTCTTATTCTAGTGTCAAATATAGAATATAAAATACCAAGTATTTTTTACTTTTTATTTTATATGTATTCAATAATAATTGTAGGCTTAGAATTAATAAAAAAAGTGGGTTTTTATAAAGGAAATTATTATTTTTCATATTATTTCATACATCAAATAGTGTATATTTTATTATTATTTTGGCTATATATAACTTTTTCATTTTAAGATAATATACAAAATACTTCTACAACAACAGGAAGTACAAAAGATAGTTCAGTATCATTATCCCAATTTAAATAGGATAAGAGTCATATATGAATTTTCTAAAAAAGAAGTTGCTCAAAAAATTAATAATTGGTTAAATAATAATCCTGGTTTTATTGGAATTGTTGAGGTTAGAGCTAATAAAACTTTAAGAATAGGAGTAGCTGCAGTAAATAAAGAAACTAAAAAGTTAATAGTTGTTGAACTAAAAGTAAAAAATAAATAGGAATTAAGATGAGGTGAATATATGTTAGTAAGCAAAAAAAAGTTTAATGAAAGATTAAAACATTTATTAGAGAGTATGGAGTCATTAATAGATGATGAAAGTGATAATTTAAAAAGAATAGAAGAAAAAAGAGGAAATTGCTTATATTGTATAAAAGAGCTAGGAAGAATTTATGAAACAACAGCTTCTAAAGCCTTATTAGTAGATAAAGATATAGAAAGTTTTAGAAAGAATATATATATATACTCAAAGCTATATCTTATGAGTAGAGATACTAGAGCTTATCTTGCTTGGAAGAAAATGAATCTTTTTTGTATTTTGATGTCAAATAATAAAGATTTTTTAGATTTTATATTAAGAAATTTTGATATAATAGGACACGAAAAAGAAAAATATAAGAAATCTGAAGCTGATTTTTATTTAATGAGAACAATATTACTTGCTATAAGAGGAAATTGGGAAGAAGTAATAGCTAGAGCAGATTTTTATACAGCTAATCCTTCAAAAGAAACAGATTTTAAATATTTTCCTCTTGAATTTGGATTTTTAAAAGCATTAGCAGAAAAGAATATTGAAAAGATGAAAGAAAATATAAATGCAATGTTAGAACCAAAAGTAGCTAGACAAATGATGTATGATGAGAATATATTTTTTTATCTTCATATTTATGTATTATTATATTTAAAAATAGCTTCATATTATGGATTTGATTTAGAAATAGAAAGTGATATAGTTCCAAAAGAATTAATAGACAGTACACCAGCTAAAGAATATCCAGAACCTTATGAATTTATGAAAAAATTTGATTTAAAAACTATTACACCAGAAGAATGGAAAGCTTGGATATATGAATATTATCCAAAACCTGAAGAATTAAAAGAATTTGAAGAAAGAGGTTATTTTGTATAGGAAGGAGAAAATATGGCAGATATAACAGATGTATATGTAAGAATAAAATATAAGAAAAATGGAAAAATATATGAAGATGATTTACTAGAAGATATTGATATGTATGATGCTTTATCTGATATGGAATACAATGGATTGCATTATGAAATAGATGACAAACTTATTATGAGAGCTTATGGCAGAAATTACTATGCTTTATGTTTTGAAAATGAAAGTGAATTAAAAGACTATTTATTTGAAATTTCAAAGGAAAAGGGAATAGAAAATATTTATTATATATATTGTGAATATTCATATATAATGGAAGTAATTAGATATGGAATAATAAATATAGATATAGTAAATAAAAAAGTAACTGTCAATATAGAAAAAGAAGAAAAATATATAGAAATATTTGAAAAAATTGCTAGAAAATCATATCCTAAATTACTAGAAAATTATGAAAAATATATAGATGATGAGCTAGAAGAGGAAGAAGTAGAAGAGTATGAAGATAAGATGGATGAAATTATGGGAGAATATTCATTGAAAGAATTTGAAAAGTTTTTAGATAAGGCAAAATTAAAAAACTAGGGAGAATATAATATGAAAATATATGAATTTGAAAATCTTCTAGATAATGGAATAACAACTTTTGAATTTGAAATTACAAAGAAAGTAGATTACTTTTTTAACGAAAAAGAAATAGAAGATTTAATAAAAAGAATAGAGCGTGATGAAGAAATAGCAAATAAATATTTATCAGGAGATTTGAAAATAGAAAAATTTGAAATATTAAAAATGTATAGATTAAAATACGGAACATATGAAGGATTAGAAAAATATATTAAACTTAAAACGGATGCTAAAAAAATTAAAATATCAGATGTCATGACAGTTTGGAGTATAGGAACAGGATTTATATTATCTAAAAAAGCAAAAGATTATATTGAAAAAAAATATTCAGACTATTTAAAATATATAGAAGTTTTTTATAAAGATATTCCTCTGTATATAGTAACTGAATTAACAAAATTTGAACTTTCTTCTGTTGAAGATACTTATAAAAGTAAAATTTTAGATTTTAAAAAAATAAGTGGAAATAATCCAATTTTTGCAGCAAATTATTGGGTAATAACTAAAGAATCTTCTGGACGTTTCTATTGTTTAGAAGAATTTAAAGATTATATAGAAGCAAGTGATTTAAAAAACTATATTTTTAATGAAGTACAAGATAGTAATACCTTTATTCCAGAACCAGAACCTGAAATAGAAGAAATAGAAGAAAAAGAATATTATGAAAATGGAAACTTAAAGTATGAAGGACTAACTAGATTAGGTCTTAGAGTAAAAGAATGGAAATTTTATTATAAAAATGGAAAACTTCAATTTATAGGAGATTATAAATATGGAGAACAAAATGGACTTTGGAAAATTTATTATGAGAATGGAAATATAAAGAATATAGCTAATTATGATTATGGAAAATTAGTAGGACTTGTAAGAAACTATGAAGAAGATGGTAAATTTTCATCAACTACTTATTATGAAGAAGGCTCTAATTTAACAAAATGGCAATTTTTTTATAAAGATGGTAAAAGTATAAAAAAAGAAGGAATGGCTTATGATATGGGAGAAGAGGCTAAAAAAAGATGGATAGCAACAGGAGAATGGAAATATTATAGTAAAGCAGGTAAACTTCAAAAAATAGAAACCTATGAAAATGGAGAAATAATAAGAGTAGAGAAATTTAAATAAGAGAAACTCCTTACATATAATGGAAATGGAAAACTATCAATAGATGAGTATGTAGGACATAACTTAGAAAATGTAGATAAGTTAAAAACAGCAGGTGGTTCAGTAGGAGTATCAACTTCTGGAATAACAAGTATAAGAAAGAACCAAAAAAAGAATAGACAAATAAAAATAGAGGTTAAAAATGTCCTTTTAATAAAAAGTTTAGAAAAAAGGGAAAATATAGATAAAAAATTTACAGAAAAAAGTTCACAGTCTTGATGATAATTCGGAGTTGGAAAAATATAATATAAAGGGAGTTGTTCATGATAAAAAATTACAATTTTAAAGTTTTACTTATGCTAGTTATATTTTTGATTTATTTTTTCTCTACTATCTTAGCTAATTATTTTCAACATTATGAATATATTTTTTCTGATATAAATAATACTAAGAAATATCAACTGTTTAGTAGTAGAGCAAGTTTTTATGCTTATATTGATTTAGAAGACGATATGTATACAGAAGGAGAACCCTATGATTTTAGAATAAAAGAAGTATACGAAGATAAAAATTATTTTATAGGTTACGATTTTGAGAAGAATTATGAAACTAACGAAATAGAAAAAAGATATTATATAGTTGTTGATAAAAATAAAGCCACTATGGAAATCTATAATGAACAAGATTTTAAAGTAAAATACAAAAATATTGATGATAGCAAATTTACAAATATTTATACTTTTTTAAAAAGAAAGGGAACTAAAATAGGTATGTATAGATAAATAATACAAAAGGAGTATCAATGAAATTTAAAATAGCTAAAATTCCTGAAATTACTATAATTTCCATAATAATAGTTTTAGTTTTTAATTTTTTTATTATTTTTACGGGAATAAGGTATATAGAATATGTTCATCTTGTTATTTTTCTACTTTATAATTTATATTTTATAGGAATTACAGAAAAAAAATATCATAAAAATAGTTATAGTAAACTAAAAGAAATTGTAAAAACTAAAATAAACTTTTTTGTAGTAATTAATATTTTAATATTTTTCTATATTTTTAAGGAGCCATATTTCTTTTTATCCAAATATAAAATACTAATTTTATTAGGAAGTATAATTTTAGGATATTCCTCTTTAATATTTTTACAAAAAATAAAGATAAAATTATCATTAAATTTTTTTAAAGAAATAATAAAAATATTTTTAATTTCAGGTATAATTTATTATTTTCCAATAGTATGTACTGATATTTTTTGGTTATTTGTTGAATATTATTGAAAAAAAATTATGAACTACATTTACAGCTTTATTAAAGCTTTGAGTGTAGTTTTTTATCTTGATAAAATTTATTTCAAATGTTAGAATTTACAATATATTAAATTTTAAGAATAGGATTAGAAAAATGAAGAAAATAAATTTCACACTTACAACAAAAATTACAATCTTATTATTAACAATATTCTTTTTAACAAAGGTAGCTACATATGAAAATACTATATTTATCTTAAATCAATATACTGGAATAGTAAGAGAAACTCCAACATTTGATAGAGATGAAGCTCTTCTTGTATTAAAAAGTTATGATACGGAAGATAGTTTGTATGTAAAAGAATTATTAAAAGTTAATAATACTTGGATAGGAAATACCTATAATTATAAAGAAGCATATGAAAAAAATTACTTATTTAAGTGGGGAGAAGATGATCAGTTTTATAATAATCCAAACTTTGATGAAAAAGAAAGAGAAAAAGAGTACAACAAAAATACTGGTTATTTTATTATAGAAAATAATACAAGAACTTATGGACTTTCAAAAGAAGAGGTTGAGAAAAAATTAAATATCTCATCTTTAAAATTAAAAAGTGCAGAAGTATATATGAAAAAATATGGTGGGAAAGGGATTTTAAAAAAATTTTATCGTGATTTTTTCATTGCTCTTTATAAAGATAAAAATTATGATGAAGATGATTTTATGAAGGATGATGAAAAAACAGCACCAGAAGTTAGAAAATTAATTATATCAAGAAATATTATAATTGCATATTTAGTGATTGTTTTAATTTCATATTTGTATTTTATTTTAAAAAAAAATATAAATGGTATTTTAGAGAACATAAAAATTATGAATAGAAAAATAAAAGTGCTATTTATTTTCGACTTTATAGTTATAATTTCTTATCTTCTTCTTATCCCAAAACTATACAATAGTATAAAAATACTTGAATTTACATTTTGGTGGATTGTAGTTAAAAATTTCTTATTATATTATTATCTAAAAAAAGATAAATTAAAAATTTTACTAGGATTACATTTTCTATTATTTACTATCTTAGTTGCTATTAAAATAAAATTTAATATAAAGCTATTGGATAGTTTGTATTATATTATTTACTTTATTTCTTTATTTAATTTTACAATTTTATTATTTTATAAAAAAGAAAAGATTGGAAATATATTAATGTTAAGTTCTTCATATATAGTGCAACAATTTATATATTTTTTTATAATTTCAAGATTATTCTTAATTTTAAGTTGATAAATATCTACTAATAACAGAAAACTCACTATTTGGGACAAATGATAGTAAATATAAGATACTTTTTGATTAACCTAAAAATTATAAATATAATATGACTAATAAAGAAAAAGGGAGAATAATATTTATAAATGAAAATAAAAATAAAAAAAGGTGATAAGATGGAATACAGATATAAAAATATTTATTTATCAACCTTGGAAATATAAAACATTGTTAGAACCTTAAAAATAAAGAAAAGAAAGGAATGAGAAAATGAGCATAAGAAAAAAAAATTTAGAAAAAGTTATACAACAATGTCAAAAAACATTAGATAGAATAGAAGAGGAATTATCGAAACCAGAACCCAAATTAACTCCTTATGATATAGAAATGAGAAATTTTGATGAGGTTCCAAGAGGTATTTTAAAGGAAGCAAAAAGACAAATAAAGATAATGATGCAGGTACTAGATAAAAATGAATATATGCCTGATTATACTTATCCTTTAATTGATAGTTATTCAATCGATACAGAATTATGTGATCTTTTATTTGAAACTAAAAGTATATACAAAAAATATACATAAAAGGATATAATTAGTTTAAAATATAAAATTTATGATAAAAATGATTAAAAAAATACATAAAAGATAGTATGATATTATAGTAGAATAAATAAAGTTAAGCTGAGTAGATAGAGATATATTTATTCAGCTTTTCTATAGTTTAAAAATAAAAAGTAAGTAAGCAATAATTCCCAATATATTAAAGCAAAAGGAAGTGAATATACACTAGCAGGAAATTATAAGGATGCAATGATTCCACCCAAAAATCAAGGAGAAAAAATTGATAAAGTCATTTTTGAGGATATTAAGAATTTCTATTATGGAACTAAAACATTAGATGAAAAAATATCTGAAAGTGATGGAAAATTTTATGGTAGTTTAATTGGTTCAAGTTTTGGAGTCATAACGGCTACCTATACAATAGATAGTTTACCAAAAGTATTAAATAGTACATTAAAAGGTGACAATATTAGTTCTATATCTAAAATTTCATACAAGACAGAAAATACTTCTTTAGCTTTGTATGATAAATCGAAAACAGTAGCAACTAATGGAACTTTAGTCCCACCATTAACAACAAATAGAGCACTAGCAACTGTACCATTGTTAACAAATGGAG
>ERZ772999.429-NODE-429-length-26843-cov-22.498805_pt1 | contig 26843 bp, 15 predicted proteins | sample MGYA00511467_ERZ772999 | MGnify/ENA primary metagenome ERZ772999 (study PRJEB29015, sample SAMEA2738064) | human oral metagenome | biome: human oral; feature: human-associated habitat; material: saliva | place: China | collected 2218 ... | reverse complement strand
GCTCCACCGACGGCCGCATCATCAGCTCCAAGCCGTCGAAGCTGGTCTGGCAGGTTGGCGGCATGCAGCCCGTGCTCGGTGACGGCACCCCCACCGCCGTGCCCACTGTTGATCGCTACAACGCGGCACCCGTCGGTGACCTGGATGCCGCAAAGTACGTGCTGTCCGTGGCACCGCACCGCCTGGATGCCGACCCGGCAAAGAATAAGGATGCTGACGACAAGCTCAGCGATATCACCTTCACCGCCGCGAACAAGAACCTCAAGGGCACCTTGACCCTGTACAACAACGGCTACTTCCTGACCGACCTACCGGTCGTGAACGGTACCGCCACCTGGTCTGAAATGCTCGGTAGCGAGGGTTCTCAGCTGCAGGCTGTCTTCACCCCCGACACCTCCGACGCGAACAGCGTGGAGGCGTCCCGCTGGATCTCGCACAAGCTCACCTACGAACCCGGCAAGGCTGAGAGCGTGTACAGCGATGACGGTAACGGCTCCTGGCCTGAAGAAATCCCAGATCAGGCGAACACTGTACTCAGCACCCAGCAGTACACGCCGACCAGCATGGACTACGACGTGACCGTCACCCCGAACGGCAACGGCTTCAGCACCGTTGAGGTCCGCTTCAAGGACCCGAAGGTGCGCGGCTTCCTGCGCGGCGGCTTCTACGCCCAGGACGACCCGGTCTACCCGTACCTCGACCTGGAAGGCTCCATTCAGGATGGTGTGGCGCGCTTTACCTTCCGTGACGAGTCGTTCTACAAGGGCACGGCGCTGCGCGTGAAGATGCTGACCCACCCGGATATGAATGCTTCCGCCTCCACCACTGAGGTTGCGGCGAAGTACGAGCCGGGCACCAAGTACACTGCGCACGGTGCTTTGGCTCCCGATAGCGCACCCATTAACGATGCGTCGAAGCCTGCTCCGGTGGATCCGTCGCCGAGCGCTGAGCCTACCGTCGCGCCCTCTGCTGAGCCTTCTGCTAAGCCGAGTGAGGCTCCGACCGCTGAGCCCAGCACCGTTCCGTCGGTGTCCCCCAGCGAGGTTCCGACCGTGCCTGCGGTGCCGACCGCCTCCGCAGAACCGAGCGTACCTGCTCCGGCACCCTCCACTCCGGCACCGTCTAGCCCCGCGCCCGCGAACCCGACCCCGAGCGCACCTGCTCCGACTAGCTCGGCGCCGTCTGCGCAGCCGTCCACCCCCGGCACCCCGGGTCACCAGTGCGTGCCCGGCCAGATTGACGGCCGCGCCAAGATTTCGCACGGCCACCTGGACATCCAGGCGACCCTGAAGGACCGCCAGCTGTCCGTGGGTCTGCGTGACGACAGCGGCATCATTGACGCTGATTCGACCGTGCGCCCGCTCGATTCGGTCGTGTGGACCATCAGCGAGAACGCCCGCCGTGTACGCACCGAACGCATGGCTGACGAGAAGCTAAACTTCATGGGCCCGGTCGGTACCGCCTTCTATGGCCTGCCGCAGACCCAGCAGAGCGGCCTGCCCTGGCCCGGCTACAACACGCAGGACATCGACTACTCGCAGTTGCGCGGCCCCGTGCGCCTGCACGTGGTGCCGAAGGTTATGCCTGAGGGTGCGCGTTTCGGCATGTTCACTGAGTCGCTGAACGGTGCGGATGTGCTGCTGGATTCGACGACCGGCAAGACCACAATCGACATCGATTACGCGACGCACGCGCACGCGAACTGGGTGTTCTCTAAGCCCGGCCAGTACATGTTCGATGTGCACTATTCTGCGACCCTGGCTGATGGTACTGAGGTGAGCAGCCCGGTGCAGCAGCTTGCGGTTGCTGTGGGTAAGAAGGCGTCGGATGCGTGCTCGTTTGAGACTGCCGTGCCGAAGGATCCGAACGCGGCTGCGGACGACTTTAGTGGTGTGCGCCGTGTGGATTCGGCAACCCCGGGCGGTGCCGCTGGTGCTAACCAGCCCGGCTCCGCACAGTCTGGTGCCGCACAGGGTGGTCAGTCCGGTCAGGCTGGTGCTTCCGGTGCTACCGGTAACGTGAACGCGCAGGGCTCCTCTGGGGGTTCGGCTGGTGGTTCTGCTGGCGGCTCTTTGGGTCAGTCCGGTGTGTCTGCCGCGTCGGGTGGCGTGAGCTCCCAGCAGGGCGGCCTGGCGCGTACTGGTTTCGGTGCGGTGTCTGTGGCTCTGGGCGGTACGCTGGTGCTTGGTGCCGGCACTGCGATGGTGCTGCGTTCTCGCCGCCGCGCCTCCTAGTGCTCGCCGCGTGAGGATGCGCTGATACGATAAAGCCCCCGCGGCTGAGAGGATGACTCTCGGCCGCGGGGGCTTTCTCTATCCGGTGCTCCAGAAGTTATCTGGACGATTCAGATGTGTAGTGCTCACTAAAGATATGGTTGAGGGGCGCTCGCAAGCACGGCGGCTACCGCGTGAACGAACGCCCCCTCCATCAGCGACGGCTAATCATGGAACCAAATAAACCGGTTTACTTATCCATCTCGTAGACCCAGCCGCCAGCGTTGCAGTAACGCTTACCGTCCTTCTCAGTGATGTAGTAACCAGGCTCGTGGTTCTTGCACTTCTGGATTACTTCGCGAGCCTGCTGCTCAGACTTCTGGAGGTTTGCGGCACGAATCTGGAAGAAAGCAAACGTAGCAATGTACGCCACCAGAACCAGCACGAGAGCGGCAATCGCCATGCCCTTGCCCTTACCGGTGCCATTCTTGACCATGACCAGAGCAATCACCGCAAAAATAATGGTCGGGATGGTCAGGAACGAACCGATCACAAAGATGCCGGTCAGGGCGGAGATAATGCCCAGAACCAGTGCGGTTACTGCCGCCCACTTCTTCTTTTTCGGTGCCTCGACGGGTGTGCCGTATGCGGGCTGTACGGCGGGTGCCTGCTGGGTGAACTGCGGCTGCTGCGGTGTAGTCGGCTGCGGGGTGTTTTCAGACATGAAAGTCCTCATTTCGTATGTGGTTGGTGATTCTATTGATAAGGTGCCACCCCCAGTGGGTTGGCATTTCCTAAGGATACCGTAGCGAGAGAAATCCCTTGATGAGAGTAGATAGATGTATATGCACGCACTGCTGTGCAATGTCTACTATGAGAAATTTTTCTCACAACAGGGTGCAGAGGGTGCGCTTTGCCGCGAAATAGTGTAATGTTCGAAGTGGTGCAAAGCACTAAAGGTGCGTATTTGATATTCGCGTGTCTAATGCACATCTTCCGGCAATTCATCGACGAAAGAGGATCACCGTGTCTGATCGCGTACTCTCATCGCAGGCAGCCAAGGATGCTATTACTGCTATGCAGAACATCATCAACGGCGGCCTGCAGAACGAAATCAATAACCTCAACCAGCAGGGTAACCAGCTGAAGGATCCCAACAACTGGGACGGCCCCCTGGCTGAGCGTTTCCGCAATGACACCTGGCCCGGTGTAGAAAACACCCTGCGTAACCTGACTCAGGAACTGACCGACCTGCGTGAGCAGCTCAACCAGATTTCTACCGATATTTTCCAGGCAGGTGGCGGCTCCTAAGCCTCCCCTGGTAAACGCCGTTTACCGCCCCGATCCCCAACTGTGGGGCGGTGTGCGGTAGGCGGCGTTTTCTGTTATTCGACTTCAGTGCATGTCGTATCTAGGCGCAGTAAATGCGCTTACTAGGGCGTGTTTAATCACCCCACTTCTATAACCGATAAGTACTTTCAGAGGTTTACTATGTCTTCCGGCCCCAATCCTCCATATGCAAAAAAGGACGATGTTAAGTTTGATGATGCAACGTCTGATGCTCTGGCGAATGCCTGCCGTGGCGTAGCGCAGAACATTGATAGCGCTCTTCCCGGCCTCAAGTCTTCTTTGACGAGGGCTCTTGAGGATTTTGAAGGTCACTACGCAGAGATTACGGCAGCCAATATTGACACTGCGGTCAGTGATGGTCATGATCTCGCTAGTATCTTCCGCCAGCTTGCTGGTGTGGTAGATAACCTTAAGGAAGCAGCTCATAAGGAACAGTCAAATCGTCAGAAGGCTCGTGATTACGAGAACGAGTGGTTCGGTTTGCACAAAGCGTGGGATGATTTCTGGGGAAATGCTCCTACAATGCCTGACTCCTACGTTCCTGATACCACGATTAATACCGCTTCTTTGGGGCAGCGTGAGAGCACTGAGACTCGTTCATCGGGCATGCCTGTTTCCTCAGCGCGCCCTTCAACCGTGCGTGCTCTCTCCAATACTTTGGCGAACCTTGGTACTAGCTTTGACGCTGAGCCTGGTAAGCTCCGTAGCCTTGCTTCTGAATTTGCGGCTAAGTGCCAATGGGGAACCATTGACGCTGAAAATCTCATCAGCACATTTGAAGCGTGGAATAAGTCGAACGCTAACGATAAGACTTGGCTGGGCATCGTAGCCGATACTTTTGAAAAGTACGGTAGCTCGGGTCAGATTGTTACCGTCGCTGATTCTGTTCTGGATGGCGCCATTACTGCAGCGGGTGTCAGTACCGAACGTCACGATTTGGAAGTTCCTGCACCGGCTATTGTAGGCAAGCCCGCTACCAGTGGTTATGCTAATGACCCCGTGAACGTTGCGACCGGTAACTTCATTGAAGAAGAGACCGATATGGCGTTTGCTGGTATGGTCTCTGCTTGCTCTGTAACCCGCATGTACAACAGTGTGGCTGTTTTCGGTCAGCACGCTGTATCCGGTGTGTTCGGCGCGGGCTGGTCCTCGAATATTGAGAGCCGCATGCAGCTGAACGTTGAGAATGCTATCTGGACTATGGCTGACGGTCGTGAGGTCACCTTCGACCGAATGATTCGTGAGGACGGCACCCACGGCTATGCTCGTGCTCCGCGTGAGGCGTGGTGGCTTGAAGAGCTGCCCCTTACCCAGCTGATGGGTGAAGAGGGCTCTATTGCTGACCCCTCCCTGCGCTATATTTTGCACACTACGGGCTATGACGCCTCGTCCCTGCTGCGTATCTCCGACAACTCTGGAACCCAGCACATTTTTAGCTTCACCGGTGTTTACCTGGGCATGAGCGCTGGAGCAGGTACTGCTGTTGCATACCTGCGCGATGAAGAGGGTCGTGTCGGTGCTATCGTGCATCAGCGTGGTGCACGTATCAACGTGGAGTACACCGAAGGCGGCCTTGTCGGTGCTATTCACTCCTCACGCGGTCAGTCTGTGCGTTACGAGTACGTCACCCTTGATGGTCGTGCTCACCTGTGTGCTGTGCACGGTGACGCCGGTACCCGCCGTTATGAACATGACGCTGCCGGCCTGATTCACCGCGTGGTGGCTAGCACCGGCACTGTTGAGGTGACGAACTACTACGACCCTGCCGGCCGTATTACTGAGCAGGACACCGAATACGGTCGTCGTGTTCGTTACCGCTACCTGCCGAACGGCATTACTGACGTTTCGAACGAAGACGCTTCTTACACGAACCTGTGGGTTAGTGACCAGTACGCACGCCTGACCGCTATTGTTGACGCAGAAGGCGGGCGTGCTAGCTATGCCTACGATGACTTTGGTAACCGTGTGAGCGTGGTGGACCGCGATGGTTCCCGCATCACTCGCTATAGCGATGAGCGCGGTCGTATTATTCGTGAGGTCACCGATGAGGGTGCTGAAACCCTCTTTGCGTATGATGAGCATGACCGCGTAGTTTCTATGACGGTGAGTGCCATTGAGACGGATCCGCGTGCTCGCCGTGCTGCTCGTCTGGCTCGTCGTGCCCGCTTGGAGGCTGAGGCTCAGGGCAACGCCCTCGATGAGGCTACTTCGGGGCAGGAGTCTACCCAGAACCCTGCCGTAAGCCCGATGACTACGGTGACTTACGAGTACGCGAATGATTTTGAGCGTAACCCTTCTTCTATGACCGACGGCAACGGTCATGTGACCCGTTTTGAGTGGGCTGACGGCCTGCTGCAGCGTGTGGTGAGCCCTGAGGGTGTTACCGTCTCCTTTGAGTATGACGAGTTCGGTCTGCTGACCGGTATTCGTAACGCTGAGCAACAGCTGACCCGTTGCGAGTACTCTGCTGCAGGTCACCTGGTGAAGATTGTTTCTGCTCTTGGGCTGGAGACTGAGTTCACCTATGATTCTGCCGGTCACATGGTGTGCCGTCAGGACCCGGATGGTTCCCGCTGGCGTTTTGAGTACGCTGCTGGTGGTCGCCTGGTAGCGTCGGTGGACCCTGCCGGTGCCCGCACCGAGTACGAGTACGGTCCGAGCGGTGACATTGTTGCCGTGGTCGACCCGCTGGGTCGCCGTATGGAGCGTTCCTTTGATACGAACGGCAATATTGACCGCATTACCCTGCCGGGTGGTGCGCAGTTCAGCTACGCCTACGATGGTTTGATGCGCCTGGTCCGCACCATTGACCCCGCCGGTGGTGCGTGGACTCGCGAGTACGATGCCGCAAGCACCCTGACCGCACTGATTGACCCGACCGGCGTGAGTGTACGTACCTCCGTCGATTCCTCACGCAAGACCATCACCACTAGTGATGGGGTTGACCGCGTGCGTATCTCGTGCGACCACCTGGGCCGCCCGGTGCGTAGCGAGGTTCTCTCCGAGGATTCTGGTCCGCAGGTTGGTGCAGATGCTGATGACCCGACTGTTTCCACGATGGTTTATGACGGTGCGGGTAACCCCGTGCAGGTTCTGGACGCCGAGGGCGGTCTGAGCCGCTACGAGTACAACGGCTCGAACCAGATGGTGCGCATGATTTCCCCTGCGGGTCGTGTGACCGAGTACAGCTACGATGCGTGCGGTCGACTGGCTGCAACCTATGAGGCTGCCGGTACTGCTGAGCAGTCTGTGACTCGCTACGAGTACGACGCTGATTCCCGTCTGATTCGCCAGGTGTACGGTGACGGCTCTGAGGCGCGCGTTCGCTATGACGCGTGCGGTCGTGTGCTGTCTATTACCGGTTCCGGTGTGGCTTCTGCGGTGTTCTACACCTGGGATTCTTGTGGTCGCGTGAAGAGCATCCGCGATAACAAGTGGGGTACCCGTTCGTTCACCTATGATGCCGCTTCCCAGGTGGTTGCGGTGACTAATGGTGCCGGTGGCGTGACCCATTACCGTTATGACGAGGCGGGTAACGTTACCTCCGTGATGGACCCTGCCGGTCGTATTACCAGCTATGAGTATGACCTGATGGGCAATGTTCTGGCGGTAACCAATCCGCTGGGTGTGCGCACTACCTCTACCTATGATGCTGCCGGTCGTCTGCTGACCAGCACTGACGGTAATGGCGCTACACATTCCTTCGGCTATGACCGTGACGGTGTTCCCTGTTCCCATTCGGTGAATGGTTCTTTGCTGTACCGTATGGAGCGTGATTCTGCGCGCCGTACGATGACGACTTATGATCACGCGGGCGTTGATGCGTTTGGTGCTCCCGTGGTGACGGTTGAGTCTTATGACCGTTTGGGCCGTCTGGTTCGTCAGCGCCGTGAGTTTGGGGCTCAGATTCCGCAGTCTTTCCGTACCGCGTACATGGACGAGACTGGCGGCTATGAGCTGTCCTACGCTTACGACGCTGATGGTCTGCGCACTGAGTTTGTGCACCCCCTGGGTTCGAGCGATTATGCGTATGATGCTGCTGGCCGCATGGTCAAGCAGACTGACATTACCGCGTACCGCCTGGATGGAACCGCCGTTACCGCTGAATCTCGTGTGGAGTCTTCCTTCGAGTACAACGCGGTAGATGCGCTGGTGCGTGCACGGGTGTCTGATTTGGCGGGCACCTGGGTTCGTGAGTTTGGTTACCGCGGTGCACACGTGACCTCTGTGACCGAGCAGCCTGCTGAGGCAGACTCGGCTGTGGAAGACTCTTCTGAGGCTCTGCACACTGAGATTATTCGTGATGATTTGGGTCGTATTAGCGGTGTGGATTCGCCTGCTGGTCTGGTCATGTACACCTACACTGATGCCCAGATGCTCTCTTCTGCTGTTCGCGGTACGGAGACTCTGCGTTGGACCTATGATGCTGCTGGTGCGCTGGTGCGTGTTGAGTACTTTGATAGCGCTCAGCCGCAGAATGCTTGGGTGAAGGTGCTGGTCACTGATGAGGGTGCCCGTGTTCGTGCAGTGTGCGTCTACGGTGTGCAGGATGAGGCGAAGTCTGGCTCCCAGTCGGCTGAGTTGGCGTCTGCTGTTGAGGATGCTCAGGTGTGGCTGGGCCAGTGCTCGGAGTCTGTGAAGCTTGAGGGCGTTACTTTGGTGCCGGTCTCGACGAGCGTGTTCTCGTATGACGGTAATGATTCGCGTCTTCTGCAGGTTTCTTCGGATGGTTCTGGCTCGTCCCTAACCTATGGTGCGGCTGGGTTTGTGAACTCGGTGGCCTCGTGGGGTTCTGCTGGCGATTCTGCTGTGTGCTTCTCGCTGTTGTGCGCTTCTACTGATGGTCGTGTGCTTGCTGCCGGTGGTGTGCCTGCTGGTGCACCCGAGTTTGGTGTACCCTCAACCGGCGCTCACGCTGGTGCTGGTGTCGCTGTTGGTTCTGGGGCTGGTTTTGATGCTTCGGTGATGCACCCGCTGGTGTGGGATGAGAATTCGTTTGTTCCGCGTGTGCTGGGTGTGGCTGGCTCGTCGATGCCTTCTGTGGGCTCACTGGTTCCTGGTGCTGGTTCTGGTGCTGGTTTGTTGGATCCGTATGGTTGGGCTTCTTTGGGTGTTGCTGCGCCTGCTGTGCCTTCTGTGCAGGGTGCTTCTGCTGGTGGTGTGCCTGTGTTGCCGGATTCGCTGGTTGGTGTTTCTGCTGCTTCGGGCCTGGTGCTGGGTTCTTCTGGTTTTGAGGTGTTGGGTGCCCGCGTGGTGGATTCGCGTGTGGCTCGTTTTACGGCTCCTGATCCCCTGAGCGCACCGGTGGGTGCTGGTTGGGGTGCTGACCGGTTCTCGTTGGTGGGTGGTAATCCGGTTTTGTTGGTGGATCCGTGGGGTTTGTCGCCGGTGTCGGTGGAGGATTTCAATAAGTTCCGTGAGGAGCGTATTCGGGATACAGTAACAAACATTATTAAGGGCGCACTTACTGTAGTTGGTGTAGTAGCTTCTGCCGCTGCCATTTTTGTAACGGGTGGAACACTTCTCATTGCACTGGGCGCTATCGCCGGTGGCACGTTAGCAGCAGCTAATGCTATCGATGAGAATAAAGACCCCAATACTGGAGAAGTTAATTGGATGAATGTCGGTATATCTGCTGGAGTTGGTGCTCTCTTCGGCGGCATCTCCGCTGGTATGGGCAAGTGGGTGAGTGGTCCTATGTCCAAAATGTTCACTGGACCCGCTAACGGCACCGGTAAGCTAATGGCATCTACTCCGGCACGTGTATGGCAGGCCACCAAGGTCCGTATGACCGTGGAAGGCGCTAAAAGCGGCGTGAGTAGCGCTATTGATGGCACTAAGGACGCGGTTTTGAGTGTTCTAACCGGTGGAAAGCATAAGTACTCGCCGCAGGAACATGCGTTTAAGGTTGCTTCTGGTATGGCTTTTGGTGGTCTGAACAGTATGATTAGCCCGGTATCGGGTTCTTTGTCGAAAACTAAGGTATCGCAGCTTGCCTCTAAGTACATTCCTGGCGTTAGCGAAAAGGGGATTCGTAAGACTATTAGCGTATCGGCTGATACTGTTTCATCGATGGGACAGAGTGCCTTTGAGTCATGGGGTACCGGTAAGGAAGTGCGTGTCGAAGACCTTGTATGGAAGGGCGTGACGACGGCAACCAAGAAGAGTAAGGATTATGCGGAGAATGCCCCTACAGGTGATGTTGGGGCTCCGAGCACTCTGAAGCAAATGGGTACTCGTCCTTATACGTATGGAACTTATTTGAATAGTAAGTCTCGGGCTGAGAGCTTCCAAAAATATTTTGACCAGGAAGCACAAAAGTCTGTGACTAACCATGTGAATAAGAAGTACCACCTTAAGGATGCGTACGATATCTATAAAAAACGTCCGGGTTTTTTGGTGTGGAATGATAAGGATTTGAAAGCTGAGTCATCTGTAGCGGAGAAAGGGAAAGGAGAATAACGTTGAGCGCTGTTGAAGACGGAGCCCTCGGAGGGCTCATCGTCGCCCTGGTACCGGGTATCCGCATTAAGCTCGGCAAACCCACGCTGAATAAGAGGCAGAAGAGGCCCATCGCAGCGTTTATCTTCTTCTGGCTTGTAACTATTCTCGGGTTTGTTGCATGGCCAGCATTCATAGCTTCTTATGGTCTTCTGACCGCTCCCGAATATGCGTCTCAGCGTACTGAAGCGATTGCCGCTCTTCTGATTGGTGTTTTAGGTATAGGCCTGCTGGGCGCTCTCCCGCTGAACCACTGCTACGCCTTCTACCTTGAACTGCGCGAGGATTGCGTGCGGTGGCGTAATTGGCGGTGGAAGGAACGCACTTTCACCTACCCGTCCATCACGTTCGCGCATGTGGAGAACAACGGCAAGAACGGGTTCTTGCGCATTGGCAGTACTGAGATGGGTAAGCGTACTTGTAGTTTTGACCCGTATCAGTTTGATGCGACGATTCTGATGGCGCAGGTGCTGTACCGTGATGATCATGGGCGTTGGGCTGAGGAGGACGGCCTGGATGTGATGAGTGTGGTGGGGATGTATGGTTCTTCGCGTGATATTTATGCCCAGTTTTATGACTTGTGTAAGACGAAGTATGTGGTGGGTGTGACGAAGAGTGAGCGTCAGAAGCGCCGCCGTAGGGCTGCCCGTAATGAGGCGCGCAGGTTAGAGCATTAGCAAATCTGTAAAAGAAATAAGTTGCTTATAGCAAGGAAAGCCCCTGGGCTGAGAGACCATCTCTCAGCCCAGGGGCTTTCTGCATACCAGGGTCAGCCATGAAACTCGGGTGGATACGGGCCCAAGCCCAGCCGCTGGTGAATGGTCGCCTAGTCTTCACCCGAGCCTTGCGCCGAGTTAACTTTTTAGCTACCTAGCCCATAGAGCATCATATTGCTTTATATTTTTGCTTATCGGAGCTTTCATGCACATAGAGTATCCTTGGGTAAGGTACGCCGCCTACCGGTGGTGTGCTTCCGGATATTCACCAACCACACGGAACGAGAACCCGTCATGCGTACTTTCCTGATTATTTTCTGGGGTGTCTTCGCTGTATTCACTACAGTTGCAACGTTTTACGTCATCATCAATTACGAAGTGCAACGTTGGAAAGATAAAAAGCGGCGGCGCGAGGGTATTTATATTCGACGAGTTAATCAGGCTGAAGCTCTCATTATGATATTTACCCCCGCCTTCCCCTGTCTTTCGTTTGTAGCCCATATATACAGCCCTGATTCAATAAATACAGGGACTGAAATATTGGTCTTTTTGCTATCGGCTATGTTCATTGCCTTTTTGCGTTATGTGCATTTCGCTTATGTGAAGCTTTCTCCTGAAGGTATCGAGCAGCGTGTCTGGTCAGCCAATCCAACGGTCTACCCGATAGGTGCGATTGATAGCGTTACCTATTACGAGACTGTGGATGTTGAAGATCAGGATATGGTGGGTTTTTATACGAAGTCGGGTAAGCAGATTGCTGCCTTCGGTCCGACCACCCACAATAACTATCGAATCTTGGCGATTGTGCGGTTCAGGATTGAGAACGAGCGTTGGCCTGATATGGATAATCCGGGTGATGTGGCGCAGGTGGACGCGCTTGATAAGAGGGGTATGACAATTTCTTATTTCAGGGATTTGGAGAAGGTTACTGGCCTTGCTGACGTTAATATGTAGCACCGTATAGAGAAGCCCCTGGGCTTGAGAGATTGTCTCTCAGCCCAGGGGCTTTCTGCATACCAGCGGCTGCTCATCTGAGCACCAGCGTTAGCGGGTAATAATCGCGAAGTCGCTGCTGGACAGGTTCGTGAAATTACCAATCTGCGCGTTCAGGCGGCACTTAGACGTCACCGACAGTGCCGTCACCACCCGCTGATCCTCAGACACCAACACATGCCCCGAACAACCATCCGAAAAACTAATCAACTGAGCATCCGGAGAAATCGCCTGAACCAGCGTCGAAAACTCACCCGTACGCGGCAAAACCATTAACGGATTCAACTCATCCGCACCACTAGGCCACACCGGAACCACCGTCACCGGCAAAACACTCTGATTCACCACACGAGAAGGAACCCGCAACTCAATCGACCGCAAACGCTGAATCGGGTACGCCGTCGAACGAACCTCCCTGTCAGAAATAGCCTTCGACGTCTCAGAATCAATACGGTTTACCCACTCCTCAAAAGCACGCGAATCCTTAAACTCAGCAGACACATTCGCCCGAACCTGCACCACACCATTAGCCGGGATACTCACCCCAGACAGATTCCACGAACACGGAACATCCACCGCAGTCACACTCGACTGATTCTTCGATACACCAGAAGACGCCTGGCCGGCATCCCACGTCACCGAAGCACACGAACCACCCTCAACACCGGGAAGCACCTGCAAAATATCGCCCCGAAGAGCCGACTTCTGCGAAGAAAACTCAAAAGTCAGGCGGGCACTCTTGTCCCGTGGGTTATACGTACCCTCAATACGGGTACCCAAACCACTCGGCAAAGACGCCGAACTACGGCTCGAAGCAGACCACGACTCAGCCGTCTTAGAAGAACCCTTACCGCCGCTCAAACCCACAAAAGCGAGCACACCCACAAGAATCAAAGAACCCAAAATAGCGCCCCACACCAGCGGGCGGCGCAACGGCGAACGGGCAGGCTCCTCTTCCTCAACAACCTCATCAGGAACATATACCGGCTGCTCCACCACAAAAGGAGCCCGAATAACCGTCTCATTCTGCGCCTGACCCAACGACGGCATGCCCGCACCATACAGCTCCGTAACATTCTGCCCGGGCACCGCAGAAACCGCAGGCTCAGCACCGTGAACCACCGTAGGCGTGTACCCCACAGCACCCGAAGATACCTCAACCCAGCGAGGAAGCACCACATCAGTAGCGAAACCCTCAGCCAAAAGACGCAACTTAGCGGCAGCCTCAGCCGCCCCAGGACGCTGAACCGGGTTCTCCGTCAACATCCCGTGAAGCACCTCAGCCACCTCAGCCGGAATCTGCGGCGACACCTGCACCGCACCACCACGCGCCGGAAGAGGACGCGCCGCCACCAACAACTCATGAAGAGTCACAGCGCACGCATAAACATCAACCGCCGGAGTAGCCACACCATGCGCAGAACGCTCCGGAGCCATATACCCCGGAGTACCAGAAAACGAACGAGAAGCCCCCGAACCCGCAGAGCCAGTAAAAGAAGCAATACCGAAATCAGCCACACGAACCTGCTGATCCAGAGAGTCCCCCAAAACACCGCTCAGCAGCACATTCTCCGGCTTAATATCCAGGTGCATCACGCCCTGACGGTGAGCAAACTCCACCGCATTCAGAACCTGCACCATCAGACTCAACGCCAAACGAACCGGCAACGGACCCTCAGAATCCAGCTTCTGACGCAACGAACCGCCATGCTGAAACTCCATCACCAGAGCCAGCACACCACCCTCAACCACCATGTCCGTCAACGGCACAATATGAGGATGCGACAGCGCCAACAACACCGAACGCTCACGCACAAAAGACTCAAGAACCACAGGGTTCTCCGCAAGCTCCGGACGCAAAACCTTCGCCGCATACAGAGCCCACGAGCCGCTCATCGTAGCAGCCCACACCTCACCGACCGCGCCAGAACCCACCCGGCGCACCAAACGATACGAAGAGCCAAGGGGAGCGCCCGCAACCAGACCCCCCGCAGGCTGACCAGCAGCCTGCAGGGTAGGATGAGCATCACGACGCTCCGAGCCGGAGTACTGCGGCGAACCAGCAGGTACAGTCACGGGCTAACTCCTTAACATCAACTTCACAACAAGCAGGAAGACTCCCCAGACGGGGCGACCCCTACAGCAAAATAGCCGGTAAAGTTACACCATACCTCACCACACGCCAGACAAGCCCTACAGCCCGCCACGGTGCTGAGAATCCTCAGGACTCATCAGCTGCGCCAGAACCGGCGACCCGGCAAGGAACGCGTAGCCACGACCAACGCTCAGCTGAACCGGGGCGCGCCTCGGAATAGAACCGAACATGTCCATATCCGTATCAACATTCGGCTGAACCACAGCACCAGTACGGAACTTGCGAATAGCCTTCGTCCAATGGCTATACAAAGGACGCAAATCAGTCGGCTTACCCGTAGCAATAATGTGAACGTCCGGGAAGTCACCCTTCACAATCGCATCAAAAACGTTCATCGGGTCATCCACACGGTCACCGTCATCAATCAGCAACAGCACCGGGCCCGCGGCATCCTGCAAAGCCGCCTGCACCTGAGTAGAAGCGTTCTTGCTCTCAAACACCCGGTCAAAAACGCCCTCCGGCGCATTCACCAGACCGGAACGCTGATCGAAGACAGCCCAAACCTCCGGAACCTCAGCGGCATCCATGCGTGCGTTCTCCGCAGCGGTAGCGTCACCAGATGCCAACGCCGCAGACACCGCCTGCTCCGCCACAGCCCTCGCACGAGAAACCAGACGAGCAAACGCAACCAGCAGAGAAGACTTACCCGAACGCGGATTACCCGCAACCATGGCGTGCTCACCCTCGTACAGCTCGAAAGCACACGCCTCCAACGTAGCCTCCGCAATACCCACAGGGATACGCCACAGGCTCGGAGAAAACTCGGCAGCAGGCATGCTCTCCCACGAAACCCACGTCGGCAGCTGGCCAATCACATCACGCTTAGCAGGAGCCTGCGGGAAGCGCTCACGAACCATAGAGACAGCCTCCTCCACGCCAACAGCGGGAGTAGCCACCTGCATCTGACGCAGACGCTTCGGGTCAACACAACGGCCGGGAACCGCAGCCGGAACATTCGTGCCGCGAATACCATGCGAGGAATAATCGTGAATATCGCTCAGCTGGAAGAACCACGTCTGCAAGGAAGCATCAAGAATCTGCGACGGGATATTCTTCGCACGGCTCGTCGACACCACGCAGTGAATACCAACAGCAGGACCATCCGCATACACGCGGTAAAAATTCGCCAACAAATCCATGCTCACAGCATCAGAGAACTCATCACGCAGCGTCGCAAAACCATCCAAAACAATGAAAAGAGGCTTACGGCGTGACGCATCAGCACGGCGAGCATCAAGCTCCGACTTCACAAAACGCAAGAAACGAGCCTGACGTTCCCTAGCGCCCTGACCGGTACCCACAGCAGAAACAACATGAGGCAAAGAACCCAAAGGCAACAAGCCATCAGCGCCCATATCCACCAGAACAATATCGATGTCCTCCGGCGAATAATGCTGAGCCAAACCCAGCACCACAGACTGAATCGTCGTAGTCGTACCACTACCGGCAACACCCACCAACAGCAGGTTGCTCATCTCAATATTCCAGCCCATAGGCACCTGACGCTGTAGCTCAGGCTCATCACCCAAAGTGCACATCAGAACACCGTCCTGGACACCACCCACAGTGGGAAGATCCGGGTCGGGGAAGCCACGAACACCAAAATCAGCCAAATCAACATACGAACCCAACGGCTCAGGCCACACCTTACGAGGAGCAACCGCACCACGAGCCGTATGAGCCGCCACAACAGCATCAATCAGCAGATCCAGGTCATTTGCATCACTCGACGATACCTTTGGGCGCGCACGCTCCGAACGAGGAATACCGATACTATCGGTCGCACGAACCTCCAGAGAAGTCACCACCTCAGTGCCACTCTGACCCGTCACCAGGGCAGTCTGCACCGGCGAAATATCATTCTGGCCCAGCTTCACATAGGCGCGACCCATCTGCGAACGCGAAATCTCCGAAGCATCCGGAACACCAATCACGTTCGAAGAATCCTCACGGCTCTGCACACGCAACGCCACACGCAAGTTCGTATTCGCCAGAATGTCATCATTCACCACGCCGGCAGGACGCTGAGTCGCCAAAATCATGTGCACACCCAGGGTACGACCCACCGCACCAATACTCACCAGCGACGACAAGACATCCGGGAAGTCCTTCGCCAGCATCGCGAACTCGTCAATCACCAGCAGCAGGCGAGGCATCGGCTCCGGCGGGTTTGTCGCCAAATAATCCTTAATGTTGTCCACACCCTCGCCAGCGGCTGCAAACAGGCGCTGACGACGGTCCATCTCCGCCTCCAACGACTCAATAGCGCGGTGAGCCAACTGAGCATCCAAGTTGCTCAAGGTACCAATCGTATGCGGCAGACGCTCACACGTCTTAAACGCCGCACCACCCTTAAAGTCAACCAGAATAAAGTTCAAACGGCTTGGATCATGGTGAGCAGCCAAACCCGCCACCAACGAACGCAAAAACTCACTCTTACCCGAACCAGTGGTACCACCCACCAGACCGTGAGGACCGTCCTTCACCAAATCCAGCGTGAACGCGCCAGAGTCGCCCACACCAATCTCAGTACTGAAACCATTAGCCTGCGACCAAAACGCCTCAATATCCTCAGCACCCGGAGGGGTCGGCAAACCAACCAGCTCAGGCAACTTCACCAGCTGCGGCAAACCGCCACCCAACAGCAGACGCTCAGGGTCCTCATGATGCGCCAAAGTACGCGCCACATGAAGAGCATCCTCAGCGCTCACACCGGCGAGCACACCGTCAGTGACCGTGTAACGGCGGCGAGGCTCCGAATAGGTTATAGAAGCCTCCTCACCAATCTCCACGACCGAAGTACACGACGCAGGAAGACGGTCAACAGAAGAAGCCAACACAATACCGGCAACACGGCGAGCACCCGCAGTAGCAGTCTTATTCGCCATCAGACGCACTTCATCGCCATACGCCAAAAGGTCGCGTGCCGGCGACTCACGGCCCTCAGTGAGGGTATCCGAATCAACGACCACGCACAGGCCGCGGGTCGGAAGAGACTCAATGTCGTTGTAAAGAGAGCGCAGCATCTGATCCGACTGCTCCTTACCAGAAGCAAACCAACGCATCTGCTGGTTCTGCGCCATATGCATGTGCGGAAGCCACGACGTCCACACCCAGTCCTGCGAGCGCGCCGAATCAGCGCAGACCGCAATCGTCATATCAGCAGGACCCGTGTGGGTCGCCGCCTGCAGCACCAGGCTACGCGCCAGGGCAAGAGACTGCTCACGCGGACCCACAATACCGATAGCGCCGCCTTCACGCAGGTCAGCAACCAGCGGGGCATCCCACAGGGTATTGTGCTCAAGAATATGCTGAACCTCAGGCTCAGGATTGCTCGGCTTCGTCAGCTCTGGAGCCCAATGAATATGCCCAGTACCCACATGGAAAGTCAACAGGTCAGGGCTGGTACTCCGGCGATACCACAACGTCATCGCAGGAAGAAGCGCCCGCAACTGAACGGCATCCGGTGCCGGGGCAAGGTCGTGAAGACGCTCAATTTCCTCACGATTACTCAGAGCGATACGTTCCTTAAACTTCTCCATTTCCTGCTCAAAACGCACACGCTCCTTCACCTTATCCTTAGCGTGACGACGTTTCTGCTCCACCCACATGCCAATACTCAGAATGGGGCTGAGCATCGCGAAAAGGGCGTAACGAATCTCCTGCATAATGGCGACCATTGCCGCCGCCATAATAATCGGGCCCACCGCCATCGCAATATTGAACTTCGGCGGGTCAGAAACGTTCTTGCGGGTAGGTGCCTCCACTTTATCCGGGGCGCTCAACGCACCCTGACGCGGCGGACGGTTAAACGGTGCAGTACCCGACGCGCTCACATTCGGGGCGCTACCGGGGCGAGGCGCAGCCTTCTCCTGAGGAGCAGGGTGCAGAGTCAGAACACAATCACCAACATGGATCGTGGTGCTCTCAGAAACAGTCAGACCCTCCCCAGGGATTTTCTGACCATCCACAAAACTACCGTTCGTAGAACCCGGGTCAGTGATGCGCACCTTCTGAGTGTTTGTTGACTCATCATGAACAACCTGCAGGTGCAGATGCTCCCATGATGCGCTCGCCGTGGGCAGCACAATATCGGCGTACGGGGAACGACCCGCCACCAGAGGACGCGAAGAAGGGATAGGGCGCGGCAGGGTAACCGCCGAACCGCCGCTCAAGCAGACACTCCAGCCCTGCACCAGGGAAGGGTAGGAGAGCGGTGCCCTAGAGATACGCATACCCTCCATCGGCTTGACCTCCACCAGGGTGGAGGATGCCGTCACCGGGCGGTTATCGCAATACAGCGGCTCGTCGGCGGGCAGGGAGGGGCCACCGGTCGCCTGGATGAGATCAGCGATGGTCGTCTCAGGCTGCCAGGAGTCTAGTTCATAGCTCCCGTTATGCTCTTCAAGATCAAGGAAAAAGCGCATAAGGTGTTCTCCAAAATAGATAAATCGTGAGCCCCGCTGGTGGACGGACTAGAAGTAATACCCGAAAGCCGGGGTGTGATGGGCTGGCTCTGTACGGATTAGGCTTTGCTAGGAAAAGCTAGTCGCGAGATTCTGAGGTGAACGTGCGAAGCATCCACACCGGCGGATTCACCGCATCCGTTGAGGAAGACCCGCCCTGAATCATCGAAGCTTCCGCGGTCGGGTAAAGAAGACCCACCTGCCCGCCCGCGGCGTAAGAAGACGAGAAATCCAACGGATACGCGACCGTAGAATCTTTAGCGTCCAAACGAAGGGTTCCTAGAACCCGTCGAACCGCCTCAGGAGTGTATTCACGGACCTGGCTCGTGGCATACGCAAAAGCCAAGAGCGCGTTATGGGAGGGAGCATCCGCCCACGCTGCCGATTTCGAGAACGCCTGTTCGCCCGACAAGTCCTTTAGCGAAGAATCGTTCTTCATGCGCTCAACCGTTGAGATAAACGCCGAAGAAGCACGACCGGCATCATCAGCACTCAACGCCGCAGCACGTGCCTGCACACGCCCCACAACGCGAATATTGTCAGTTAAGGAACCACCGTTCTCCAGAAGAAGACGCATAAAAGGCTCCGTCAAAGCTTCCTCACCCGCAATCACCGGAGAAGTAATACCCGCCCTCTGAAGAGAACGAAGCACCTTCGCCTGAGTCGACGCTGAACCCGTCAAAACCAGAACAGGAGAAGAGCCCGAAGACTTGTCCCCCAGAAGGCGCGTCAGCTCCTTGAGAGTGTGCTTCATGCTGTCTTCATCAGCAGAAATCTGAACGCGGTTCGTATAGGGAAGGTCCGGTGCAGAGCCCTCACCCGCATCCAACAGGATGGTGCGCACACCATCAAGCTGCTGCGAAGAACCCGTGCTAGATGTACCGCTAGATGCACGGGCAAGCGAACGAATAGCAGTCGTATAGATCTGCTTCTCCTGCTCAGGGTCCAGAGCAAAACTCCACACCCCATCGCCAGCATCTACCCGGTCATACGCCTCAATCACCGCAACATTGCGTTCCTTAGCGGCAGCCGTAGCACCCCGAAGATGCTCACCCCGAGAGGCAAGCACAATACCCAGAGCACCCTCAGAAGAGAGCTTCTCTACCGCCTCACGGGCACCCTGCTCCGTTCCCTTATCGTTCGCATAAAGAACCTTCACAGAAGAATTACCCAAAGCCAGACGGTACTGTGCAACACGAGCACCCTGAGCATTCAGACGCCACGCAGACCCCTCAGCATCATCACCAAAAGTAGCAACAACACCAATAACAGGCTCATGACCAGACGCAGGAAGAGAAATAGCCTGCTGAACCGTCACCGCAGACGCAGGGTTCGTACCTGTGCCAAGCGGCAAAGGCTGAGGAGTCACAGCGCGCACGCCATACCAGATCCCCACCACCGCAAGGCTAAACAGCACACACAGACTGACACACCACACCACGGTGCGCTGAGTGAGCCGCCTGCCCTCGCGGCGGTGAAGACCTGAATCAGAGCCCAAATGAGGGGAAAACCCCACGGCTAATCACCAATCTGGAAGGTGTACACCGTCTTCACCTCTGCACTGCCAGCATTCGGCAGGTGGAAGGTCGGCAGCGAACGCAGACGCTGCAGGGATGCCTTGAACTGCGCCTTATGCTTCTGCAGAGCAGCAATATCCTCAGAACGGAGGTTCGTGTAACCCTGAGCATTCTGCATCGCCAAAGCAAGCTGGTAATCAGCCGCACCAGCCTTCGCGCTATTGCTCTTGAGCGCACCCAAGAGGCCAGCGCCCTCAGCGTTGCTATCGCCCAAATCGAGCATGAGCTTCGATAGGTCGTTATTCAGCTGAACGGATGCACCAGCCAAATCTCGGGTGGCGTTCTCAGCGCGGGTGCTCAGAGCAACCAGAGAACGCTCAGTCACTGAATCCAGAGACTGACGCAGACCCTCAATACGATCATTCATATCCTTGTGCTGAACCTCGATGGATTCACCAGCCACCTGAACCACAGTGTTCGCGGTATCAGTAATGCCAGCAATCGAAGCAGAGAACGCCTCCTTAGCAGCCGAAGCGCTAGAAGAACCATCGCTCGAAACCTTACGAATCTCCTCGCTAATCATGCTCGTGAGACTCTCACGAGTCGTATCGGCAGACTCCTTGAACGCTTCCTTAATAGCGGTGGAGAGGTCAGCCTGCATGTTCGTCATATCCTCAAGGTTCTTACCCAAAGCATTGACGGCATCCGAAGCTGAATGGATACGATCACGCAGAGAAACCTTAGCCTCCTCAGTAGGCTCTTCCTTCTTCTCCGCGTTTGCGGCATCGTTCAGGGTCTTCTCAACCTCGCCCAGGGCACCATCTACCGCGTTCACAGCATCGTTAAGGTCCTTGGCGTCGCGAGCCAGACCTTCCTTGGGGTCATCCATCGAAGTAGCGGCAAGAACCTCATCCCACGCAGCTGCCGCGGCAGCAATACGCTGCTCCATCGGAGTACGTGCGGCAGGGGTGTTCGAAGTGTAGGTACGCTCATTCGTATTCTCCACCGTAATGACGCGAGTATTACCTTCCGTAGCAGTAGGCTCGGCGGAAGGCGCCTCAGAAGCAGACTCAGACGGCGCAGGGCTAGGAGTCTCAGACGGCGCCTCAGAAGATGGTGTAGCAGACGGCGAAGCCGCGCCACCACAAGAAGAAGCCGTCAGGTATCCACGCAGATGCTCCACCTGCTCAGCAGACAGAGAACCGCCACGCTCAGTAGACAGAGCACAAAGCTGTTCCGCCAGTTCCTTATTCTGAGCGCTCATAGAACCAGAACCGTCCACCAGCTCTGCACGAGCAGAAGCCGCACGAGAATGAACGTTCTTGATGCTCTCAATCAGACGGCTCGACGTTTCCTTCATCTGATTCACACTTTGACGAGCCGCACTAACCTTCTCACTCAAAGAACGCACAGCATCAGGATTAAGAGAGGACGGGTCCTTCTCCACCTGCTCAACAAGCTTATCCATCTGAGGCTTCAACACCGAATAGTTGTTATTCGCACCCTTCAAATACTCCGGCTGAAGGTGATTCACAATCTTCTCACCGGTAGCAACCAGCGCAATCAGAGAGCTCTGCACCGTCACCGATGCACCGAACAGGGCGCAGGTCACCGAACCGTTAGAAGAACAAGTCTCAGCGGTCGGGTGTTCCGGGCCGACAATCTCACGAATCGAAGCCGTAAGATCCTGCTGGCAGTCCGAACTTGCCTCCGCATACGCATTCAGAACAGCAGATAGCTGAACCAAATTACCGTACACGCTACGGCTACTCGCACCCTCCTCACGATGCACAACACAACGACCGCCGCTATGTGAAACAGACACATTGGGGCGCGCCGTCGTATCACCCAGCATCGAGTGAAGAGCAGCAACAGTACGCTCCAACTGAGAAATCAGCTGAGAATTATTAGTACGCGAAGCCTCAGAAAGATCCTTCTGCAGGCTCTCAATATTCGCCTGCAGACCCTGCATAGTCTTCGTCAACGATTCATTCTGAGTCTTCAGATGCTCGGCAGTGTCCTTACCCAAAGTTGCAGACGTATCATCCAGGCTCTGACGTACCTGAGCAACCTGCGAACTAGCGCTAGTCAACGTCGTATTAACCTCGTTGACGGTATCAATAGTGCGTTGCAGGAGCGCAACCTGAGACGCATCCTGAGAGGTGAAACCGTTAGTAATGATTCCTGCACCAGACAGATCAGAAGCAAAACCAGGCTGCACCGAAATGTTGAAGGTAGGCGCACTAAAATCCTTCGCCTTGACCTTCAACACAAAAGAAGAGGAACTACCAGTTACCGGAGGCGCCGAAATAGCACCCCACTGAACAACAGCCTTACCTTCATTATTGGTGCTCACCACACCATTCGTTGACGAATCAGCAGCATCAGGGGTCGTAATAACCTGAGTAGGAGAACCCGAGAGAACAGTAGAAGCAGCAATAGAGAACGGAGTACCAACCGGCGCAGGGCTAGTACGGCTAGTACCGGACGCATCGTAGGTGACGTCCTCCGTCTTCACGGTCAGGTTCTCAACCGTAACCTTAATCGTGATTTCGCCGCTGTAACCATTCAAATCATTCAGGTTAGTGCCGCTACCGCGCTCGGTAGAATACTGCAGGCTCACACGCACAGGAAGGTCATTGACGACGTCTTTGGGTTTGAACTGCACATTGCTCGAGGAGCTCGTACGATCCTTGTCATTGACGTAAATGTTGGTCGACTCAATTGACGAAACCTCGCCGTCACGACCCATCTGAATATTCACGTTCTGCAGAACATTAGTAGCGTTCTCTACCTGGCGGGGGCTCTGAGAAGTAACAGTGCCCTTATCGGGGGACGGGTTGTTATTGTTGCTACCCGTGGAGCAGGAAGAGAAAATAAGCGCCGTCGTGACACCCAAAATCAAAGGGAAGCGGAGCAAGTGCTGACGTGTAGTGGTGTGGTCGGTCATGATGATCTTTTCGTTAAGTTATATACCGTGCAGACACACAACAGCGGCAAGTCTGAAACGCCACTGTATAGTGCCCACCTGAGTGGATAGGGTCAGGGGCAAAGCCGGAAAGAGAAAAAGCCCCGTACCACTTTATCAGTCCAATATGGGAAGGTTGATATTTTTTCCTCCTAGTCGGTGCCTCATCAGGATATTCAATTCAACCTTGAGGTGATAGTTAAAGGTATTTTTCATTTCATTTCAACCTAGTGCACTTACCGAACTCTGTTTGACATAGAAAAACCCCGCGGCTGAGGTCATCTCTCAGCCCAGGGGCTTTCTCTATACGGTGCTACATGTCGACGTCGGCAAGGCCGGTGACTTTCTCCTTTTCCCTGAAGTACGGGACTGTATCAGGGCCACTATCTAGAGCATCAACCCGAGCAATATCACTCGGATTATTCATATCAGGCCAGCGGTCATTATCAATCCTGAACCGCACAATCGCCATCAGACGATAATTCTTGTGAATAATCGGAGAGAAAGCAGCAATCAGCTTCCCAGACTTGCTATAGAAAGAGACGAGGTCCTGACTATCTACAGCAAGTGCCTTATAGTATTCGATTCCGTCAATAGCGTTGACCGGGTAAACGGTTGTACGCGCCGACCACATACGCTGCTCAATACCTTCAGGGGAAATCTTCACATAGGCAATGTGTACGTACCAGGCATACATCATAAGCCCGATTGACAGAAATATCCCGATGAATTCATAAAAGGCACCTGGAGACCCATCGTCTACAAGATGAAGAAAGAAACCAAGACACGGGATCCCAGGGGTAAATATTGTTAGAAGAGCCTCGGCCTGATTAACTCGTCGGATATACGCGCCTTGGCGGCGGCGTGCTATATCCTTCCAGCGCTGAATCTCATAGTTGGTAATGATGTAGAGTGTCCCGGGTACCGAGATGAAGGCCAGGATGCCCCAGATAATAATCAGAAAAATGCGCATGACGGGTTCTCGTTTCGTGTGGTTGGTGAATATCCGGAAGTGGGCCACCGGCAGGTGGCGTACCTTCCCCAAGGATACCCCGGTGCGTGAATCATCCTAGACTGTGCGCTTTGGCGCACAAGGCTCCTCAACCCGCGGGGTTCCACAGTTTAGCTGGCTGCAGGTTCAGCCTCCGGGTCCTCCTCGTCATCCTTCTCGGGGATAGCGACGCCCATGGTCAGGTACCTCTTCACCAGCAGGTACGAGGCGATCACCGGCACCACATACACCAGCGACAACCCGCTACCGGACTGCACAACATCAGCGGCAAGACGGACTGCTGCCAAACATCCACCCAAACCCACCAGGGCTACGCAGAAGCCACGCAACACGCCATACCCGGCAGTACCCTCCTCAAAGGTCGGCCGCCCACAGCTTGAACAGGGCGCGGCGCACAAAAATCAGGAAAACCGGCCCCAGGCACAGCACCACCGAAACACCCACAGGCTCATAACCGGCAGTGGCGAACGAAACCACCGGAATAACCAAGCAGAAGAACACCATCAGGGCGCTCACACCCAGCACCACCGCGCGAGCATACCGGCTGATGCACTCCATACGGTGCAGGTTAGGGATCTCCTCGCTCGGCTGCGCGGCGTTATAGAAGAACAGCAACAGAACAATCGCAGACGCCGCCACATACCAAGGCGCGAAATTGATGCCGTCCACCTGCGGGGTGGAGGCAACCTGCGGGACACCCGCCAGGGAGAGAGCGGCGAGCAGAGCAATCGCGACAACGCAGAACGTGCCCACCGTCAGCAGAAAGTAATGGTACGCGCCGCCGTTCTTTGCATCGTGCACACTGTGCTTGTGCGTGCCGTCAATCATCACGACGGAAAACAGCATCGTGGAGATGGATAGGATGCTCCATGCGTACTCGCCCGTCATGACGGGGACAAGCAGGAGGAGCAGGGATGCAGAGAACAGAATCCACAGGAGTACTCGCTGCAGTGTGGGTGAGGATGCGATGGCCTCTCCGATAAAGTCGATAATAAATTCGCCGATAAAGCTCACGGTGGGATCCTTTCTGCGGGGGTGGGGTTATTCTTTGATCTCTTCAAAGCGGATGGCAGTGAAGCCTGTTTCATCGTTACGGGTATCGAAGGACTTATAGGCCCTATATTTCTTACCCGCCTCAATACTGTTGAGGTAAGGGTAGATACGTTCCCCATCGGGAGCGTGCCACATCGTGATGGTTCCGCACTCTTCCGTCTCAAAGACACCGGAGATTGCGTAAGGGTCTTCGTGCTCAATGATTTCAACCGACTCGATAGTGCATATTTCAGAGTCATTATTCGGGTTGTAATGAGTCATGAAATATAAAAAACCAAATACGGCGATAACCCCTACACAAAATATGATGGCTTCACGGTCATACCAAATATCTCTTCTTTTTCTGCGAAGATACTCTTTGAAGGTAACTTTATTCTTCTTTTTCTTTGAACTATTCCTTTTCTTTGAAACATTATTTTTCACCGTGAATCACCTCTTCCCAGCGTAGAAATTTACAGATTCACTAACTCATTCCTTTTCGCGGCGTGCCGCCTCACGCGCCTGCTGGCGTTCCAGCCTACGCGCCTCATTACGAGCAGCACGGCGGCGGCGCTTCTGACGCTCACTCTTCGTCTGACCAACGATGTACTTGGTGCCGCACAAGTCGTAGAACTGGGCATAAATATCGCGCGAAGAGCCATACATCCCGACCACACTCATCACGTCCAGGCCGTCTTCTTCTGCCCAGTGTCCGTGATCGTCACGGTACAGCACCTGCGCCATAAGAATCGTCGCATCAAACTGATACGGGTCGAAGCTGCAAGTACGCTTACCCATCTCAGTACTGCCAATGCGCAAGAACCCGTTCTTGCCGTTGTTCTCCACGTGGGCAAACGTAATCGAGGGGTAGGTGAAAGTGCGTTCCTTCCACCGCCAATTACGCCACCGCACGTGGTCCTCACGCAGTTCGAGGTAGAAGGCGTAGCAGTGGTTTAGAGGGATGGCACCCAGCAGGCCTATGCCTAAGACACCAATCAGGAAAGCGGCAATGACCACCCCCGCTTGTGACTCATCCGCGAGGCCTTCGTGTGTCCCTGTCGAAAAGAGAAATATCGGCGCACCAACAAACCCAAGGATAGATACAAGCCAGAAGAAAATAAACGCCGCAATGGGTCTTTTCTGCCTTTTGTTTAGGGTGGGTTTGCCGAGCTTAATGCGGTAGCCCGGTATTAGGGCGACGATGAGCCCTCCGAGGGCTCCGTCTTCAACAGCGCTCATGGTGTGTACGTCCTTGTGTGGTGGTTGGTGAATCGTGCTCGCTACGGCGAGGTAGCGGGCACATCCTTAGCCTATCGCACCCAATCTGGACGGGAGGTTAACTCGACGCAATGCTCCGGTGAAGACTCGGCAACCACTGCGCAGATAACACGAATCTGGGCTTAACCACCTGATTTCGTTAGCTACTCTGAGAACAAACCCGCACCCTCCGCGCCGTTGCTGGGAGGCTGCCGGTCACCGATAGCATAGAAAGGCTGGTGAGCGACCATGGTCAACACCATCATGATTTTCATATGGGGCGCACTTGACTCCCTGCTGATTTACAAGGTCCTCCGCACCGTAGTCACATACGAATTCAACCGACACCGCGAAAAGAAGCTACGCGCCGAAGCTGTATACGTCGCGGCGTGTACGAGAACGGCGCGTGGAAGCTGAGCGGTATGAATACTCGTTCCTCTTTCGCCGCTTCAGCGTCTGCCTCTGCTTTGGCTTCCGCTTCTGCCTCCTAAAAGCTTCAGCCTAGAAGCGTATAGTTTCTACACCTAAAAGGCGCCCGCCCCGTGGCTAGAAACCACGAGGCGGGCGCCTTTCTTATAGGCACAATAAAGCATATACCCTTATCGGGATGCTACCAGATGCGCACGCGCTCCTCCGGAGCCAGGTACAGTGCATCGCCCTCAG
>ERZ772999.425-NODE-425-length-27013-cov-6.560761_pt1 | contig 27013 bp, 24 predicted proteins | sample MGYA00511467_ERZ772999 | MGnify/ENA primary metagenome ERZ772999 (study PRJEB29015, sample SAMEA2738064) | human oral metagenome | biome: human oral; feature: human-associated habitat; material: saliva | place: China | collected 2218 ... | reverse complement strand
ATCCAGAATTAGTAATAAGCGAGAAAGGTGAACCACTGGTACAAGAAGAGAATCCGGAACTAGTAATAAGTGAGAAAGGTGAACCACTGGTACAAGAAGAGAATCCAGAACTAGTAATAAGCGAGAAAGGCGAAGCACTAGTACAGAAAGAGAATCCAGAATTAGTAATTAGCGAAAAAGGTGAGCCGCTAGTACAAGAAGAGAATCCAGAATTAGTAATAAGCGAGAAAGGTGAACCACTAGTACAAGAAGAGAACCCTAAAGCTACTCTTGAATTACTAAAAAGTTCAAAATTTGGGGTGGATGTCGAGTTATTAGCTAATATCAATAATATTTCATTGAATGTTAAAAGTATTGAAAATAGTAATCAAATAGAAATGATTAGCAAAGAATTATCTGTAGAGAAAGATAAAATTAGAGTGTTAGACTTAAAATTATCTAGAGATAATAATGAAATTCAAATTAAAAATGATAGAATAGTTCGAATAGCTTTATTAGAAAATGAAAGTAGTGAGATAAAGATTTATCATGTTGAAAAAAATGGGAACCTAACTTTAATTCCGTCAGAAGTTAAAAATGGAATAGTCCAATTTAAAATAAATCATTTTAGTTTATTTGCAATTGTTGATTTTAGTAAAACTGAAACAAGAGATGAAAAAGCTAAACCAAAAGAAATTTTATTAGATGATAAGAGAGAGATTATCACTACGAGTAAAATAAATGAACAAGGAAATATTACTACAATTAGTAAAGACTTAAATTCTAAACCAAAAGAGTTAACACAGGTTGCTGAAGAAAAATATAATATCAGAAATAATCGAGAAAATTCTAAAAGTAATATAAAAGTCGATAAACTTGATTCTTTAAAAAATAATTTCAAACAAAATTCAATTCTTCCGAAAACAGGAGGAGATTCTTCGAACACAATTCCTATTGTAACAGGTTTAGGTTTAATTATTGGAGTTTTAGGTATTAGAAGATATAATAGATAAAAAAAATCAAACTGGTAAGAAAACTTATCAGTTTGATTTTTTTTATTATTTACTAAAAACGTTTTTCCATTCAGAGCGTTTTTCTAAGAATTTTTTAGCTTCCATTTGAGCGCCTTCTAAAGAGTGAGATGCTGCCCAACCACATTGTACTTCATTACATGCAGGTACTTCAGTAGCAACAAGGACATCTTCTAGAGTTTTCGCAAGTGCTTCTTCAACTTCTTCGTAGCTATCATTATTAATTACTGATAAGTAGAAACCTGTTTGGCATCCCATTGGGCCAAAATCTAAGACATTATCAAGGTGATTTCTGATAAGTTCAGCAATTAAATGCTCTAAAGAGTGAAGGTTAGGCATTTCTAAGTGTTCTTTATTTGGTTGGCAAAATCTAATATCGTATTTATATATTTTATCGCCATTATCTCCAGAATATACACCAACTAATCTAATATATGGTGCAACAACTTTAGTGTGATCTAGATTAAAACTTTCAACGTTCATTTTCTTTTCTGTCATCAATATATCTCCATTTCTGTAATTTAATTGGCAGTAATAATTATACTATATTTTTAGAAAATATAAAATTAATAAGAATAAAAGGGAGTGACTCAAAAATCGTGATTTCGAAGAAATCGATTTTGTCGAGTCCCCCCCGCAAAGGTTATTAGATATCTAAAAAGCTTTTAAAAAGCGAATTTAGATATAAATAAACTACTGTGTCTATGAGTTTTCATATACACTTTGTTAAATTAAGTCAACACCTTTTAGAATTATTTTTCTAAAGGAATAAGTTTGTTCATGATAATTGCTACAATTGCACCAACAGCAATAGGAGAACCTATTAAGTATTGAAGTAATTGTGGAGCGCTAGCTTTTAATTCTGCTGGAATGAATAATAATCCAATTGTAAACATTAAAGGTACTCCGATAATGTATAATTCTCTTTCAGAGAAGTCTAGATTTTTTACAACTCTGAATCCGTTTAGTAGAATTATGATACATACAACTGAGAATACCCCGCCTATTACTGCAGATGGAATTGAATTAATAATGGCAGAAAGTTTACCTAAGAATGATAATCCGATAAACCAGAATGAAGCCATAACAAACACTTTCCTACTAGCTACTCCAGTAATAGAAATAATCCCAGCATTTGTAGAGTAACCAGTAACAGGAGTTGCTCCAACTAGCGCCGCAACTAGACATCCAATTCCTTCTCCGATAACCCCTTTGTTAACTTGAGTATCGCTTAGAGGCTCATCAATAACTGAACTTACTGCATACCAAGTTCCTGTAGTTTCAGCTAAAAGTACCATGTAAATAATAATCATTGTGATAATAGCAGAAATTTCAAAATGTATACTATAGTCTAAGAATAAAAGTTTTGGCATTGAGAAAAAATTAGCATCTTTAATTCCTTGAGTATTAAAACCACCCATTAAGTATGCAGAAAATGTTCCAATAGCTAGGGCGATGATTACTGAAGAAATTTGGAAAATTCTTTTGAATTTGTTAACGTAATTTCCTAATGTAGAAAACAAAATTAAAGAAGCGGCTGTAATAAATGCTAATAATACATTTTGTTTCATTGTCAGACCATTTCCTTCGATGTAGATATTACTTACAAATGCTGAAGGAAGTAAAGTTAATCCTACGATCATAATTATTGTTCCACTAACGATAGATGGTATGTAATTTTTTACTATATATTTATAAATACCAGAATATCCAAGTAATATTACCAAGACTGCTCCGACAATACTTGCTCCTAGAACAGTACCAAGATTTTTAGTTCCCATATATATACCAATAATAGCTCCAAGAGGAATAAATGATGGACCTTGACAGACCGGTAATCTTAGGTAGAATAATACCTGAATTAATGATGCGATACCAGCACCTAGAAAAGTAGATTGAATTAAACCAGTAGCATCACCAGGTGATAATGCAATAGCTGTTGCTAAGATAAAAGGTGGCACGTAGACATCCATTGCAAGGACGTGTTGTAAACCTAGGATTAAGGATTGTGAAAATGGAATATTTTCTTCAACACCTATAGTTAAATGTTTATTTTGTTTCGTCATAAAAAACGTAATCTCCTTTTTTATTTTTATGTTGTTAATCTTTTTTTAGAATTTGTTTACCCTGAACCCAGACTTCGCGAATATTTTCTGAAGTAGAAAGGTATAATATTTTTTGAAGAAGATGTTTGTCTTCTTCATTATCTAAATAATTTGGGAGTTTATTTGTTGGTGTATTGATATCGATGACTTGGAAATCACAAATATAACCTTCTTTAAAAAGTCCAAGTGGTAATTTTAATGCTTTACCCCCACCAGTGGTTGCAAGATAAAATGCTTCAAATACACTTACTTTTGAGTCATGCTTACCACGGCAATTAGCTTCTAGACTATTGTCAACTCCGCCATTTAACATCCTACTAGCCATAACTGTATGCTTTATATTATCATATAGGCTAGGGGAGAAACCTCCTGAGATATCCGTACCTAAACAAATATTTAAACCTTGTTTTTTTAGTTTGTTAATAGGTAAAACTGCATTAGCAAAATATGAGTTAGAAATAGGACAGTGGCAAACTGAAGATTTATTCTTTTTGAAGATATCAGCATCTTCAGAATTTATAAAATTTCCGTGAGCCATTATTGATTTATCTGTTAATAATCCGAATTGATTTAGGACTTCAGTATCTCTTTTTCCAAATCGTTCAAGAACGAAATTATGCTCCCAATCACTTTCGCTACAATGACTTTGTATATAGCAGTTATATTTCTTTGCTAATTTTCCTAACTCTAAAAGTGCATTATCGGTACAGCTTGGAACGAAACGTGGAGTAATAACAGGATATAGACCTTGAGGTACATCTTTTGAAAGTTTCTGAACATCATTAATAAACTTCTCAGTGTTTTCAATAGCTTCTTTTGTGCTATTATCTCGGTAAAAATCAGGATTAGTGGTTTCATCATCCATAACAATTTTACCAACAAAAGATCTTTGTCCTAAATTTGCGCAAATTTTCGCTAACTCGAGTGTAGCTTCATTATGGATAGTTCCAAAGTACATTGCAGATGTAGTACCATTTGCTAATAATGTTTTTACTAGATCGGTATAGACTTCTCGAGCGTAGTTGATATCTTTATATTTCGATTCTAAAGGAAAGGTGAAATTATTCAGCCAGTGACTTAATTCATCATCTAAGGCAAGTCCAGCTTGTGGCCATTGTGGAGCATGTATGTGCAAGTCGATGAAACCAGGTAAAAGCACTTTATCTTTAAAATCAATAAAGTTACTTTCATGTGAGTATTTATTTAGTATTTGTTGATAATTTTCATCTTCTTTTCTAATAATTTTAGATATAATTCCATTATCAGAAACTAAAAGAACAGCATGTTCCAGAAATTCAATTTCGCCATACTTTGGGGTATGAAAAAAAGATGCTTTAATAATTTTTTTGATTTTCATATTTTCATTTCTCCTAAAGAATTTTTATAAATATAACACAAATAACGAACGTTGTCAACGAAAAAATATACAATTTTAAAAATATTTTTTTAAAGACGAACATTTAAGATATCTATAAAAGTATAAAGTTCGCAAAAAACGACGAAGATAATTTTCTTCGTCGTTAGTAATATTTTTACTGATATTTTTATCTAAATTCTTTTCTTTCCTTAGAAACTAATGTAGCTACTCTTTCTTGAGCTTTTTCTAAGTAACTTTCTCCATTTTTTAGTAAATCACAAATAATATTTGTAATTTCAACAAAATCTTCTTCTACATATCCTTTAGTAGTCATTGCTGCAGCACCTAGACGTAGACCACTAGTTTTCATCGGAGGTAATGTATCGAATGGGATACCATTTTTATTACATGTAATTTTAGCTTTACTTAATAAATCACTAGCATCATGACCAGTCACGTTATAGGTAGAATATGTATCAATTAGACACAGGTGGTTATCACTACCGTTAGAAACTACAGGAATATTGTTATCTTTGAATGCTTCAACCATTGCTTTTATATTTTTAACTACTTGTTGTTGGTACACTTTAAACTCTGGTTTTAGTGCTTCAGCAAAACAGATTGCTTTTGCCGCTACAACGTGTTCTAATGGACCACCTTGCGCACCAGGGAAAATCATTTTATTAATTTTAACTGCGATTTCTTCGTTGTTAGTAAGGATAATTCCTCCACGTGGACCTCTTAATGTTTTATGTGTAGTAGATGTAACTACATCAGCATAAGGTACTGGGTTTGGATGTAATCCAGCAGCAATAAGACCAGCTATATGAGCCATATCGACCATTAAATATGCTCCAACTTCATCAGCAATCTCTCTAAATTTAGCAAAGTCAATTATGCGAGAATATGCACTAGATCCTGCAATAATCATTTTTGGCTTGTGTTCTTTTGCGATGCGAAGTACTTCATCATAATCTATTAGATGAGTGTCTTTTGTCACTCCATATGAAACTGCGTTAAATAGTTTCCCTGAAAAGTTAACTTTACTACCGTGAGTTAAGTGTCCTCCAGCATCCATACTCATTCCTAAAACTGTATCTCCAGGTGTAAGTAAAGATAAATATACAGCAATATTTGCGCTAGAACCAGAGTGTGCTTGAACATTTACGAATTTTGCATCGTAAATCTCTTTTAATCTATCTATAGCAAGACTTTCAATTTCATCTATAACTTCACATCCATCATAATATCTTTTTCCAGGATATCCTTCAGCATATTTGTTAGTTAAAATACTTCCTGTAGCTTTAAGGATATCTTTAGAAACAAAGTTTTCACTAGCTATAAGTTCGATATTAGTATCTTGTCTATGTTGTTCTTTTTCAATTAATTCAAAAATTTTATCCATAATGGTACTCCTTTAATTATATATTTCAAGAATAATGAGTATTTATATTTTTAAAATATATACTTAAGAAAAAATATAAGTATATTAGAAACTATGTTAACTAAAAATGTTTTGAAATTTAAAAGTTAAAATCTTAAATAATAGTTCATCATTCTATTTTCTATAATGATAGCATACTATGATAAATAAATAAACTAATAAATATAGAAAATATTCGAAATAATTAAAAAAATCTATAAAACAACAGAAATACACGAACGTTTTATCAATAATGAAGAAAAATTTTATAGATTACTAATACAGATTGTGAATGATTTTAAAATTGCAATAGATTATATAATAAATATACATAGATTATAACAAGATGCATTGCGGAAAATAATAAATAGTAAAAAAATTGATGAATTTTAATTGGTCTATATTTGATAACAGTAGAAATTATATAATATTTATGCTATAATTATTAACGGAATACATCTGTATTACTATCGAACCAAATTTTAAGGAGAAAAATTTAATATGCTTGTAGATAAACCATTAAAGCTGTTTTCATTAAATGCTAACATTCCATTAGCAAAACAAGTAGCAAAGTCACTAGGAGTAGAATTAAGTAAATGTAGTGTAAAAAAATTCAGTGACGGAGAGGTTTCAATTAATATAGAGGAAAGTGTACGTGGTAGTGAAGTATTCGTACTACAATCAACTAGTGGCCCTGTAAATGACAATTTAATGACTTTATTAATTATGATAGATGCACTTAAACGTGCTTCAGTGGACACAATTAATGTTGTAATCCCTTATTACGGATATGCACGTCAAGATAGAAAAGCAAGAAGTCGTGAACCAATTACAGCTAAATTAGTAGCTAATTTATTAGAAGTAGCAGGGGCAGATCGTGTAATTGCATTAGATCTTCATGCGCTTCAAATTCAAGGATTCTTTGATATTCCAGTTGATCACCTTATGTGTGTGCCAATTATTGCGAAATATTTCAAAGAAAAACTTCCAGATATGGAAGAAGTTGTTGTTGTATCACCTGATCATGGTGGTGTAACACGTGCTAGAAAACTAGCAGATGCATTAAATACGCCAATCGCAATTATCGATAAGAGAAGACCAAAACCAAATGTTGCTGAAGTTATGAATATTGTAGGTAACATTGAAGGAAAAACTTGTATTCTTATAGATGATATTATCGATACAGCAGGAACAATTACATTAGGAGCTCAAGCACTTAAAGATAGAGGAGCAAAAGAAGTTTATGCAAGTTGTTCTCATGCTGTATTAAGTGGACAAGCATTAGATAGAATTGAAAATTCTCCAATTAAAGAGTTAGTTTATGCTAACACAATTGATATACCAGAAGAGAAAAAATTAGATAAAATGGTACCGTTATGTGTAGGTGATTTAATTGCAAAAGCAATTTACAAAATCCACAATAACGAACCTGTAAGTGTTCTTTTTGAATAATCACTAATTAAATTAACTTTTAAAGAAGGCAGCGGTGTCCGTTGCCTTCTTTAAGTCGTATATTCGATAGTAAAAAAATAAAAGCGAGGATAACTTATGAAATTAATAGTTGGATTAGGAAATCCAGGGAAACAATATGAAAACACAAGACATAATATTGGATTTATGGTACTTGATGAATTAGCAAAATCTTGGAATGTAAGTTTTGATAAAACGAAATTTAATGCTGAGTATGCTATAGCTTACCACGGTGGAATTAAATATTTGTTAATTAAGCCAACAACATATATGAATCTTTCAGGAGAAGCTGTAGGAAAATTTTACGATTATTTTGAACTTGATATTGAAGATATTTTAGTAATATATGATGATTTAGATACAAAAACTGCAAATTTCAAACTTAAGGCAAAAGGAAGTAGTGGTGGACATAACGGAATTAAGAGTATAATAAGTCACCTAGGAACAGAAAAATTCAATAGGTTAAAAATTGGAATAGATAGACCTACACCTCCGATGAAGGTAGTTGATTATGTCTTAGGAAGATTCTCAAAAGACGAAATGAGTGAAATTGAAAAAATTTATTCTAAAAGTATAAATTGTATAGAAGATTTTTCAAAAATGAGTTTCGTAGATTTAATGAATAAATATAATTAAAAATAATCGCAGCAAAAGGTATCATCCCATAAATTCTTAATTTTTTTAAAAGTTTATTTAGAAATTCATTGTTACAGTGGGTTATAGACATCTAAATTAGCTTTACAAAAACTTACGGGGATTACTCGACAAAATCGATTACTCTGAAATCGTGATTTTTGAGTAACTCCCTTTTTGCTGCTATTTGTCGTAGAAAGGAGCGTACATGATAAAAGATAGTCTTTTGGAAATTGTTAATTTACAATTTGAGAAAAAACATAAGAATATAGGAATATATGGACAAAATTTAACAACACGTGCTTTAGAAATATATAACGAATATAAGAATAATAGTAAGACGGCTATAGTTTTATCACAAAGTAAAGCAGAAGCAGAAGAGTTATTTTCAATATTAAATGATTTTGAAAATGAAACATATATATATCCAGAAATTGATATATTAAAACGTCATACTTCTAAAAGTAATGATTTGGTACAAAACTCGATTAAAGTACTTGAAAATTTAGTTCATAATGTAAAAAGTATAATTATTATTCCTATTGAAGCTATCTATAGAACTGTAAAAAATCCTAGTGATTTTAAAAATAATAGCTTTGAAATTAATGAAGATACAGTGATTAGCTTTGATGAATTACAGAGAAAACTTGTAAATATGGGTTATCGTCGTGTTGAAAGTGTCGATGTAGTAGGAGAATTTTCAAAAAGGGGGAGTATAGTTGATATATTCAGCCCTTTAAGTGAGAAACCTATAAGATTGGACTTTTTTGATGATGAACTTGATAGTATGAGAACTTTTGATGAAATTACACAAAGGTCGTTAGAAAGAATTGATAGAGCAGTTATATATCCTACAAGTGATTTTTTCCTTACCTCTGAAGAAAAAGATGTAGTTGTTGAGAAAATACTTACTAAGCTAAATGATACAAAATTAAGAGAAGAAGAAAATTATCAAGAAATTAGTACTTATCTTCAAGAAAAGATAGAAATTTATAAAGCAACAGGAGATTTTAGTGATTTAGAGAGTTTTTCAAATTTAATTTATGATGATTCATTTAGTATTGCTGACTACTTATCTGATGATACAGTAATCTTCTATGATAATTATCATAAAATATTAGAAAAAATTGAAAGTTTAAGAGAGTATTTTCTAACTAGTCTTCAAGAGATGAATAGAAGTTATATTTATCAAGATGTAATAGATAATGTAGCTTTTGAAAAAATTCAAAACTTAGATGTAAGAAAATTCTATCTATCTACATTAAAACTGAATGATAAGATTATAGAAAAAAACTATAATTTAGATATAATTGATTTGGCTTATTATTCAAGTGAAGAATATTTAGCTAAGGAAATACGTGAAAAATTAACGAATAATTATAAAGTAATTATTTCGTTAAACACCCAGAAACAAAAGGATTATGTCGAAAAAGTTTTATTTGACAATTATTTCTATGATGATATTTACTATGGTGTTAAAGATGGGAAAATTTTCATCGATGTAAACAAATATCACCTAAAAGGACTAGAAGATAGAAAGAATAAGTTATTCTTACTTACGCCACGTGAATTATTTACTGAAGAAGAAAGAAAAAAACGTCGTGTAAGATTTAAATATACTAACTCAGAGAAAATAAGAAACTATCAAGAGCTAAATGTAGGAGACTATATCGTTCATGTTAGTCATGGGATAGGACTGTACGAAGGAATAGAGAATGTTGAAGTTGGAGGAGTATATAAAGACTTCTTGAAGATTGTTTATGACGGTGGTGATATTATTTATGTAGATATAAATAATATGAACTATATTCAAAAATATACCGCTTCTACAGATAATAGGAAACCCGCATTAAATAAACTGGGAACTAAAAATTGGCAGAAGACTAAAAGTAGAGTTCGTAAAGAAATCGAGGATATATCTGAAGATCTTATTAAGTTATATATTAAGCGTGAATTAAGTTCAGGTTATGCTTATAGTTTAGACGGTAGTATGCAAGCTGAGTTTGAAGCAGATTTCTCGTTTATTCCAACTGAAGATCAGGTGAAAGCTACTGAGGAAATCAAAAGGGACATGGAAAAAGAACGTCCGATGGATAGACTTTTATGTGGTGATGTTGGTTTCGGTAAAACAGAAGTAGCTATGAGGGTTGCATTTAAAGCAGTTACTGATAATAAACAAGTGGCGGTATTAGTACCAACAACTCTTCTTGCTGAACAACACTACGATAATTTCGTTAGTAGATTTGCTAACTTCCCAGTTAACATAGAAGTAGTAAGCAGGTTTAAATCAGCTAAGGATATTACTGAAATTTGTAAGAAACTTGAAGAAGGTAAAATTGATATAATTGTTGGAACACATAAACTATTAAATGATAAATTTAAATACAAAGATTTAGGTTTATTAATAATTGATGAAGAACAACGATTTGGAGTTAAACACAAAGAAAAAATTAAACATCTTAAAAATACAGTAGATGTTCTTACCCTTAGTGCAACTCCAATTCCAAGAACATTACATATGAGTTTAATTGGAATTAGAGATCTCTCGGTGATAGAGACTCCTCCTAGAGAGCGACAACCAATTCAAACTTTTGTAACAGCTCAAAATAAAATGGTTATAAAAGAAGCTGTTATGAATGAGGTTAATCGTGGAGGGCAGGTGTTCTATGTTTACAATAGAGTAGAAACGATTGATGAGAAATATTTAGAATTAAGACGATTATTACCTGATATTAATATAGCTTATGCTCATGGTCGTATGAGCCAAAGGGAGCTTGAAAATATTATGGCAGATGTGATTGATAGAAAGTATGATATGCTAATATCGACGACAATCATAGAAACGGGAATTGATATCTCTAATGTAAATACTTTAATTGTTGAAGATGCAGACCGCTTTGGATTGAGTCAATTATATCAACTTCGTGGACGTGTTGGACGAAGTAGTAGAGAAGCTTATGCTTACTTGATGTATGAGCCGTTTAAGTCGTTAACTGAAAATTCAGAGAAAAGATTATCGGCAATTAAGAACTTTACTTCTTTAGGTAGTGGTTTTAAAATTGCGATGCAAGACTTATCTATTAGAGGGGCTGGAGATGTTCTTGGAGGAAGACAACATGGTTTTATTGATTCAGTAGGTTATACATTATATTCTCAAATGTTAGAACAAGAAATTCAGGCAAAAAAAGGAATTTTAGAACCATTATTAGAACAAGATAGAACACAAGATGTTAGTTACTATGAAAATATAATAAAAGAAGCTTCTCCGAAAATTAAGAAAGATATTTTTGAAGTTGAAACTGATGAATTAGAAATTAAACTTAATGTGGATGCCTTTATTCCAAAAGAATATATAAGTAGTGATGCAGATAAGATAGATTTTTATAAGAGGCTGAACAATGTTATTAGCGATGAGGAGATAGATGGTATTGTTGAAGACTTAATTGATAGATTCTCTGATTTTGGGGAAGAAGTTAATAACTTAATAGATATTTGTTACCTTAAAGTTATGGCGAAAAATACAATGGTTACTAGTATTAAAGAATTAGCCAATAAAGTAGTTGTTACTTTTGATAAAGAAATTATGAATAGTCTTAAAGGAAAAGAATTATTTACAGCTTTAACTCCTCATAAGGACACACGAATTATTGCAAAAGATGGATTTTTCCTTGAGATAGACAAGAAAGAGAGATATAATATTAGACGAATTCGAGAAATGTTAGCATTAGTAAATAATAATTTGGAGAAGAATGATGAATAAAAAGAGATGCCATTGGGCAATAGGACCATTAGATATTGAATATCATGATAATGAATGGGGGAGAGAAACTCATAATGACCAAATGTTATTTGAATATCTTATATTAGAAGGAATGCAAGCTGGTTTAAGTTGGTCATTAATACTTAAGAAAAGAGAAAATTTCAAACGTGCCTTTGATAATTTTGATTATAATATCTGTGCTAATTATACCGATGAATACCTAGAATCGTTAAGAGAAGATGCTAGTATAATTAGAAATAAATTGAAAATCTATTCTGTTAGAAAAAATGCTCTTGCATTTATAAAAGTACAAAAAGAGTTTGGAAGTTTTGACAAGTATATCTGGGGATTTACTAATTATAAAAAAATCAACAACAAATTAGAAAGCTACAAAGACGCAGCAAGTGAATCGGAGTTATCTACTAAAATAAGTAAAGATCTGAAAAAAAGAGGATTTAGTTTTGTAGGAAGTACGATAATTTATAGCTATATGCAGGCTATTGGTATGATAAATGATCATGAAAAAGGATGTTTTTGTTATAAAGAATGTTGCTAAGAAATGTTATTAAATAGGTATTATGAATAAAGAAATTGTTCAAATTTAGATATAACTTTACTTTATAAGAAATACAGTCTATAATATATAAGTATGTTTAATTTTAAGATTGGATTTTATAAATGGATAAGAGAACTATTAAAATTGAAGAAATAGCAGACAATAAAATATTTGTTGAAACATTTTTAGAAGAGATAAAAAAGATACAGGAAATTCCTAAAATGCCAAAATGTGAATTTTTACATATTGGAGCTACGAGTAACCCACACGTATTAGGGGAGAAAATTGTTGATATACTTGTTGTTGTAGAAAATTTACATGAAATAACAACATTTGATGAAAAAAGACTAAATAATATCGGTTATCATAGAATAGCTCATAATGGTACAAAAGGTGTAATAAAATATGCTAGGATTATCGATTATCTGACTATGAGTTATGATGTTGTATTAAACGTTGTGCAACGTGATACAGAAATACATAAAGATTTTATAAAAATTAAAGAGATTTTTAATAATGAAGTTTTAAAAAATGAATATAATTCATTTAAAAATAGTAATAAGGAACTTTCGTTTAAAGATTATTCAACAAAAAAAGTAATATTTATAAATGATATGTTAAAAAGGATTGAAAAAAATGATTAAAATAAAAAATATTGAAGAGATTCTTCAAAATAGTGAAGTACTATATAATGAACCTCTAAGAAAATATAGTTTTACAAAAACAGGTGGAAACGCAGAAGTTTTAGTAAAATTGACAAACGAACAAGATTTACAAAATCTTATTAAATATAGCAATGAAAATAACATAGAATTAACAATTTTAGGAAATGGTTCAAATGTGTTAATATCAGATAATGGTATAGCTGGAATAGTAGCTATAACAAGTGATATGAATAAGATTGAATTATTAGATGATGATATTATTTCTTGTTATGCGGGATTAACGTTAAAAGAACTTACAGACTTTTGTATTGAAAATAGCTTAACTAATCTTGAGTTTTCATGTGGTATTCCAGGAAGTGTTGGTGGAGCAATCTTCATGAATGCTGGAGCATATGGCGGAGAGATGAAGGAAGTTGTCCAAAAAGTTGAAGTTTTTACTAAAGCTGGCGAAAAGAAACTGTACACAAATGAACAGATGGAATTTTCATATAGACATTCTGTAATTCAAGAAACTAAAGAAATCATTTCTAGAGTATATTTCCAAATGAAAAAAGGAAATAAAGAAGAAATTATTGCTAAAGTGGAAGAATTAAATAAAATGCGCTCGGATAAGCAACCTTTAGAATACCCTTCATGCGGTTCTGTATTTAAACGACCAGAAGGATATTTCGCAGGGAAATTAATCCAAGATGCTGGTTTACAAGGATTAACTGTAGGAGGAGCGCAAGTGTCTAAAAAACATGCAGGATTTATGGTTAATATAAATTCAGCAACTTGTGAAGACTATAAAAACTTAATTAGAGAAGTTCAGAAAAAAGTTTTAGAAGATTCAGGTGTTGAACTTGAGTGTGAAGTTAAAATTTTAGGTGAATAAAAAAGGAGTGACTTAAATAACTTTGAGTCACTCCTTTTCATTTTATTTCACATTATCTATAAATTTTTTGTATTGTGCAAGATTTTGTTCATTTTTATTATTAGTTTTTGGTGTATAAAATGATTTTCCTACTAAGTTATCTGGGAGATATTGTTGCTTAATATATCCTGTAGGGTGGCTATGTGGATATTGATAACCAACACCACGATTAAGTTTATCAGCACCATAATAATGTGCATCTCTTAGATGATCAGGAATAATAAATTTTGGATTTGTCTTAGTTTCATGTAGTGCATTGTCGATTGCCATATAAGCACTATTAGATTTTAATGAAAGTGCAAGCTGAATAACAGCGTTAGCTAAAGGTATTCTAGCTTCAGGTAATCCAAGCATTTTCGCACTTTCAATAGCAGCATGAACGAAAGGTCCTATATTTGGATTAGCAAGACCGATATCTTCATAAGCTATAACACTCATTCTTCTATATATAGTGTCTAAATCACCACTATCTATTAGTAGTGCTAAGTAATATAGTGAAGCATCAACATCACTTCCACGAATAGACTTTTGAAAGGCGCTAATAATATCATAAAAAGCATCACCGTCTTTATCATAGGCTTTGAATTTTCCTAGAGATAAGTTTAATAGTTTCTCTTTTGTGACAATTTCACCTTCGTTCGATAAATTATATAAAATTTCAAAAGTATTTAAAGAGAATCTCAAATCACCAGAAGAGTTTAAAGCTATTGTTTTAAATACATCATCTTCTATTTTTAACTCTTTAGGGAATATTTCTTTATTATTAGATATTTTCTTAAGATATTCATAAATATCATCGTTTGAAACTTGTTGTAATTCAAAAATAATCAAACGTGATCTAATTGCAGGGTTTACAGTATGATATGGATTATTTGTTGTGCATCCAATAACGTATATATTATCAAATTCGATTTCAGGGAGTAGAATATCTTGCATTGGTTTAGTTAATCTATGAAATTCATCGAGTAATAATATTACTTTTTTAAATCTTTTAGATTCTTCTATTACCGCAGTTAGATCTTTCTTCGTACAATTTACAGCATTTAAGATTTTAAATTTATAGTCAAGTTCATTAGCTAAGGCATTAGCGATTGAAGTTTTTCCTGTTCCAGGGGGACCATATAAAATAAATGAGAACATTTTTTTGCTTTCTACTATCTTAGTGAGAACTTTTCCATCTCCAATTAGATGATGTTGACCAATAATATCACTAATTTTATTAGGTCGTAATTTATTGATAAGTGTTTCCATGGTACCTCCTTATTATTTCTTTCTTTCTTAATATTAATTATATCATAATTGATATAGTTGTTGTTAGAAAGTTAATTGGAGGTGTCGTTGTATATATAAAATAATAAAATTTTACATAATCTTGATTTTATGATAAAATATAATAATCACAATTAGGGGATGTTTAGGATTCGACAGGGATGCTAGTCTTCTTAGTGGCATGTAGGAGGGTTGACTCCTTTAACAACACATCAGTTAAATATAACTGGCGAAAAAACAAATTACGCTTTAGCAGCTTAATAAGCTAAAGGCTGATTACTTTGTTTGACTGTGACAAAGCTAATCGGTTCATTCTTAGCAGTCTACGATTTTTTTCTTCCGTTTGTAGAAAAAAATAAGAGATTAATCAAACTCGTTTTTCATTGCCTGTTTATCGGCTTAAGTGGAAAATTAAATTTAATAGGTAAACTAAACATGTAGAAGCTAAGGGGAGGTATTTTTGGACGCGGGTTCAAATCCCGCCATCTCCATTCTATTGAGATTAATCTCAAATAAAAAATACGCAGTTAGAAACTGTGTCAACGAGACTTGAAATCTTTAAAATAAAGATTTATGAGTCTCTTTTTTGTATATTTTAATAATATATTAATTCGACAAATTTTATTACAAAAATCTAATTGTAACCGCTTGAAATATATATATATATATATTATAATATTAATATAGAGATAGAAAAAAATTACCAAAGGGGGAGGTGATTATGATGAAATTATTAACAATGTTTAAATTTACTAATTTAGATAATCAAGATGAAGTTTATGAAGGTGGAGTAATTTCTATTCTTCTAGCAATAGGTAGACATTTATGGTTAGGTCTAGCTAATATTGTCAAAGCACTAGGGTATGCTTATTATCTATTAATCTGGCTGATATATGCAGTAGCAGTAATAGTAGGAGTAGGATTGATTCTCTATTATATATATTTAGTTGGATTAGCTCTATTTTAGTAAAAAAAATTTTTTTAAAAAACAGCTACAACTAGAATTTGTAAAGGTTTTAGTTATAGCTGTTTATTTAGTAATGTTGGTTTGTAAATAGTTATTAGGTATGCTATAATGTAACTATAATCAAAAGGAAGTAAAAAGGATGCTAATTAAATTTTCAGATAGATTTTATTATACAAAACAACGATATATGTATTTAGAACCGACACTTGGTTATTTAAAAGGTGAATATTTTTCTGTAATGTTAGATTCTGGAAATGGACCTACACAAGTTGAGAATTTTCTAAAGGAATTAAAGGAAAATGACCTGCCGATGCCAAGTTATGTAATATTGACCCATCATCACTGGGATCATAGCTTTGGAGCGGCCTATCTAGATATTCCAGTAATTGCTACAGATAGAGCTAGAGACTCTTTAATTGAGTTATCACAACTTAAATGGGATGATGAGAGTCTGTATCAAAGGGTTAAAGATGGAACTGAAATAAAATATAGCGCAGATGTTATAAAAAAAGTTTATGAAGAGCATGAAATAAAAATTAGAATTCCAGACATGCCAAAAATGGCTGATTTTAATTTGAATCTTGGTGGTGTTAAAATTAATTGTATATATAATGATAACTCACATTCTAATGATGCATTTTTAATTTATATTCCAGAGGAAAAAGTATTATTTTTAGGAGATAGTCACGCTAAAAACTATTATACTAAACCGATGGCATATAATAAACAGAAACTCCGTGATTATATAGATAGAATAACAATTCTTGATTTTGAGTATGCTGTTCCTGGTCATGGTAACATATTTACAAGAGAGGAATTGTTAGATTATCTTGAAAAAGAATATACAAAAATGAGGTGATTACATATGAATTTAATGATGTCTCTCGATTGGATTCTTTTAATTACTATGTCATTAACTTTCTGTCAACAACTATTTTCAAGAAAATTTAATTTATTTGGAATATTGTCAATAGTTAGTTTAGCGACATATATTGCCCTACATTCTTATTCTACAGGACTTAGTATCTTTGTTCTATTGCTGTTCATTGGAGGACTTTGTTTAATAGGACTTGAAATGTTTGTCCCAGGAGGAATAGTGGGCACTGTAGGTATCATTACCGTAGTATATGCAATAATTTATGTGAATAAATCAACATATTATATTGCATTTATCTTAATAGTTTCTCTAATACTTGCAGTTATATTGTATTATGTAAATAGAAGTGTTTTCCATAAAAAGTTAGTGTTTCTAGATAGACTTGTATTAACTGATGCGATTTCAACAGAAGGTGGCTATGTAGCAAGTGAAAGTAGAATAGAACTTGTAGGGAAAAAACTTCAAGCATATACAGATTTGCGTCCAGCAGGTGTTGCTGTATTTGGCGATGAAAAATTGGATGTAGTAACTGATGGAGACTTTATAGAAAAAGGTAATGAAATCGAAATTATACGTGTTGAAGGAATGCGTATAGTAGTTAAAAAAATATAAATATTTTAAGGAGGTAGTATTATGCCAGAATTAATTTTCTCAGGTATTATCGTGATAGTGGTGCTAATCGTACTATCGATATTCTTTACTTTCTTTCCACTTGGTCTTTGGATTAGTGCGATTGCTGCAGGAGTTAAGGTAAGTATCTTTACACTTGTTGGTATGAGACTAAGACGTGTTATACCAAGTAGAGTAATAAATCCAATGATTAAAGCTCACAAAGCAGGATTAGCTGTTACTATTAATCAATTGGAAAGTCACTATTTAGCAGGGGGGAATGTAGATAGAGTAATTAATGCTCTAATCGCAGCTCATAGAGCTAACATAGTAAGTTTAACTTTTGAACGTTGTGCAGCTATTGACTTAGCAGGACGTGATGTACTTCAAGCCGTTCAAATGAGTGTTAACCCGAAAGTTATTGAAACTCCATATATTGCCGGAGTTGCAATTAATGGTATCGAAGTTAAAGCCAAAGCAAGAATTACTGTTCGTGCAAACATTGAACGTTTAGTAGGGGGAGCTGGAGAAGAAACAGTTATCGCTCGTGTAGGTGAAGGTATCGTTTCAACAATCGGTTCTTCAGAGTCGCACACAGTAGTTTTAGAAAATCCTGATCGAATTTCTAAAACAATCTTAGACAAAGGTTTAGATGCAGGTACTGCATTTGAAATCTTATCGATTGATATTCTGGATGTTGACATCGGTCAAAATATCGGAGCTAACTTGCAAACTGAGCAAGCTATCGCTGACAAAAACATCGCTCAAGCTAAAGCAGAACAACGTCGTGCAATGGCGGTTGCAGCTGAGCAAGAAATGAAAGCTAGAATCCAAGAGATGCGTGCAAAAGTAGTAGAAGCGGAAGCAGAACTACCACTTGCTATGGCTAAAGCTTTCCAACAAGGTAATCTAGGTATTATGGATTATATGAATTATAAAAATCTAGAAGCTGATACAGGTATGAGAGATTCAATTAAACGTATGTCACAACCTGAAACAGGAGCGGGTAAATAATTAGATAAAAAGGAGGATGTGAAATGTCATTTTTAATTTTCGCAGCACCAATAACATTTATCATAATTTTTGCTATTTTCGTAATTGTTTTTGCTTCTGACAGTAAAAGATACAGAAAAAATTTAGATAATTCAAAACAAATGGAATTAGACAATGCTCGAGCACAGGCTTTAAAAGCAGTAGAAGAGATGAAAAGAATTAAAGAAGCTGCTGATAAAGACTCTAATGCTTTTAGAAATAGACAAAGTTCATTAAGTGATCAGCAAGTATATGAAGAAGATGTTTATGAACAACAAGTTGATAGTCCATCTATAAATAAATATCAACAATATTATAATGAAAATTATAATAGAGGTAAAAATAAATTTTCAATGCAAAGAAATTTTGATAACACTAATGTTGTTCAAGATAATTCGAAAAAATTAGAGTTTACACAAGAAAATATAGTTCGTGGATTGATTGCTAACGAGTACCTTAATAGGAATTCTAGGAGGGGAAGATGAGTAGTTTATACATCCCGTTAATCTTTCTATTAGTTTCATTTATTATTGATAAAGTAAGAGAAAATAATAAAACTAAAGAAAAACCTATTAAGAAAGTTAAGAAAAAAAAGACAAAGGTAAAAAATACCGAGTCTAAAGAGCAACAGCATAAAGAAAATCCCGTAACAAATCAGCAAACTCTAACTCGTAAATCTTTTGAGAAAAAACAAAGAGTTATAGTAGATAGAGAAAAAGAAATATTTTCAAATTCTTTAACTTTTGATAAAGAAAAAGTTGTTAATGATATAATTTTTTCAGAGATTCTGTCTAAACCAAAGAGTAAAAGGTAATAAATAGGAGGTATAAGATGAAAAAAGCATTTAACTATATTAGTTATTGTATCTATTCATTTATGCCTCTTTATTTTGTTTTACTTATATATACCTTTGTAAAACAAGATTTGGATGATCTTTTATTGACTACAGTACTAATAATAATTTCTATATTCTCATTAATCATTCAAAATGGTAGTAAACCTACAAATATATTCGTCTGCAGCAAGAAAGAACTCTTTAAACAAAGAGGTATAGATTACTATTATTTAGTTTTGATGATAATTATTACATTCTTAATTATAAATCAAAAAGTACAATTAATTTTTAAAATAGCCATACTTGTCTTTATCTTTTATTTATTATTTTGTATGTTATTTAAGTACAAAAATTATACATTAATATTATTAGGCTACAAAATGTACTTGATCCGTGATAAAATAGTATATAGTAAAAAAGATCAAAAAGAATTATATAAAATATTGAAAGATAAGAAAAGTTTGCAGATATTAGAAATCTCTAATAACATTTATATTGAAAATGAGAAGTATAGAATGACAGATTTTTATTGTAATGATTTCTAGATGAATTAACTAATAATGTAAAGTTTATTTTAATTAAATCAATAAGTAAGGAGATTAGCTATGAGAGTTGTTGATATCATAGATAAAAAGAAAAAAAATAATGAGCTAACTAAAGCCGAAATAGAGTTTTTACTGGAAGGATATCTTTCGGGTAAAGTTCCAGATTATCAGATGAGTTCATTTTTAATGTCGGTATATTTTAATAATATGACTAAAGATGAACTTACAAACTTCACATTAACAATGAGAGATTCAGGGGATACTATTTTCTTTGATAATTTAGACCACTATTTAGTAGATAAACACTCTACTGGTGGTGTTGGGGATAAAGTAACAGTTGTATTAGGTCCAATTTTATCAGCAGTAGGAATGGCTACAACAAAACTTTCAGGTAAAGGTCTAGGTCATACAGGAGGGACAATAGATAAATTTGAGTCGATTAGAAACTTTAAATTTAGTACAACGAAAGAAGAATTAGTAGAAGTTGCTAGTAAAACTGGAGTTGGATTAATGGGATATAGTGATAATATTGTTCCATTAGATAAAAAAATCTATGCTTTACGTGATGTTACTGCGACAGTTGATAGTATTCCGTTAATCGCTAGTAGTATTATGAGTAAAAAATTAGCTATTCAATCAGATTTAATTATTCTTGATGTTAAAGTTGGTGATGGTGCCTTCATGAAGACTATTGAAGATGCAAGGGAACTTTCACGCCGAATGGTAGAAATCGGTAATAGTGTTGGAAGAAAAACAATAGCAGTACTAACTAACATGGAAGAGCCATTGGGCTATAATATTGGTAATGCTAATGAAATAATTGAAGGTATAGAGGCTTTAAAAGGAAATTGGTCTAATGATCTTAAAGAAGTTGTATATGAAATTGTTTATTTAGCGTTAAAACATAAAGGTGAAGTGGAGACATTCGAAGAAGCTAGTGAAAAAATAGATGAAGTTATTAATAATGGTCGTGCTTTAGAATTATTAAAACAGTTTATAGAACTTAGTGGTGGGGATGGAGAAGTAGTAAATAATTATGAATTATTACCTACAGCGAAATCAGTTTTAGAAGTATTTGCGCAAGAAGATGGATATGTTACTAAGATCAAAGCTGAAGAAGTAGGTAAAGCAGCTATGGTAATAGGAGCAGGTCGTGCAACAAAAGAAGATGAAGTAGATCATGCTGTAGGAATAGAGCTTAAGAAAAAAGTAGGAGATAAGGTAGGAAAAGGTGATCTTATCGCTGAAATTTATTACAATGATGATAAGAACGTAGAATCTAGTAAAACTATGCTATTAGATGCATATGTTATTGGAAATGAAAAAATAGAAAATATTAAAAATATATTAGAAATAATAGAGTAGAGGTAAAAAAAATGGGATTAAATAAATATATCGATCATACAATCTTAAAAGCTACGGCAAGCAGTGCTGATGTTCAAAAACTATGTGAAGAAGCTATTGAACATGAATTCTATAGTGTTTGTGTTAATGGTTGTTACGTAGCGGATGCTAAACATCTATTACAAGGTACTGATGTTAAAGTGGCAGCGGTAGTAGGATTTCCTTTAGGAGCAATGACAACTGCAGCAAAAGTTTTCGAAGCAAGAGAAGCCATCGAAAATGGAGCAAGTGAAATAGATATGGTTATTAACGTTGCAAAATTAAAAGATGGGGAATTTGATTATGTAGAAAATGAAATTCGCCTAATTAAAGAAATAATTGGCGATAATGTCTTAAAAGTTATTATTGAAACATGTTATTTAACTGATGAAGAAAAAGTTAAAGCTTGTGAGTTATCACTAGTGGCTAAAGCCGATTTTGTAAAAACTTCAACAGGATTTGGAACTGGTGGTGCAAATTATGAAGATGTAAAATTAATGAAATCTGTAGTCGGAGATAATGCTAAAGTTAAGGCGAGTGGTGGAGTTAGAGATAAAGAAACTGCTCAAAAATATGTTGACTTAGGAGCTGAAAGATTAGGAACAAGCTCAGGAATTGAGATAGTAAAATAATATTATTAAGTGATTCAGAAGATTGTAAAATATTTTCTGAATTACTTTTTTATTTTTTAGGAATAAAAAGTATATAGAAAACGAATAATAAGTAAGAATATGGTGTTTTTTATAGCTAATTCCACATATTTATAGTATAATAAAGAGTGGTTTATTATGGCGTGAAATATAAAAAGTTATTTTCAATCATTTCACGTGAGAAATTGTGGATGGGAGAAAACGCCCATAATTTAAAGATAAAAAAATCATAAAGGAGATTTTAAATGTTACCAAAGTCATTTGAACAATATAAATTTAATGAATTTGTAAATAAGGCAGTAATAGATTTAGGGTTTGATAATCCAACGAAAATTCAAGAGAGAGTATTCTCACCAGTATTAAAAGGAAAAAACATAGTAGCTAAATCACAAACAGGAAGTGGGAAAAGTCATTCTTTCTTATTACCAATTTTTAGCAAATTAGATGTAGCTAAGAAAAAAACACAAAGTATTATTCTAGCTCCAACTAGAGAATTATCAAGACAACTATACGATATGGCATTACATATTGCTAGTTTTTCTGAAGAAGATATTAAAATAACATTATGTATTGGTGGTCAAGATTTAAATAGAGATATAGAGAGAGTATCTAATGCACCACATATTATTATCGGTACACCAACACGTGTATTAGAGTTGGATAGAGCAAGTGCTTTAGCAATTAAAGAAGTAGAGAGTCTAGTAATCGATGAATGTGACATGATGATTGATTTAGGGTTCATGGAGGATGTTGATAAGATTTCTAAGAGAGCAGCAGAAAACTGTCAATTTTTAGTATTCTCAGCAACTATTCCAACTCAAATGAATCACTTCCTGAAAAAATATTTAAAAAATGCTCAATATATCGAAGTTGATAATGCCAAATTCGGTAAAATTGAATATATTTTAATTCCAGAGAAGAGTTCAACTCGTTTAGAAAAATTACATGAAATCACTACAGTTATTAATCCTTATTTAGCGCTAATTTTTGCTAATAAGAAAACAGAAGTGGAAGAAGTAAGTAGTTATTTAATTTCTAAAGGGTTAAATGTTGGAGTTCTTCATGGGGATTTAACACCTCGTGAACGTAAACAAATGCAAAGAAGAATTAATAATCTAGATTTCACCTATGTTGTAGCTAGTGATTTAATGAGTCGTGGGATTGATATTGAAGGAGTAAGTCATGTAATTAACTACAATATTCCTAATGACTTAGATTTCTTTATCCACAGAGCAGGGCGTACAGGGCGTGCTGGATTAAGCGGTGACTGTATTACAATTTACAACAATAAAGATGAAGAAAAATTACAAGATTTAGAAAAACGTGGTATTGAATTTAATCACCAAGATATTAGAAATGGTGAGTTCGTTGAAGCCAAAGACAGAAACAAACGTCAAAGTAGAAAGAAAGTCGTAGCTGACCATAACTTAACTGAGAAACTGAAATCAAAAGTAAAAGTTTCTAAAAAAGTTAAACCAGGTTATAAGAAAAAATATAAATATAAAATGGATAAACTTAAACAAAAAGAAAGAAGAAAATTTGCTAAACGTAGTAACAAAGCAAACAGAGGTAAGTAATGAAAAACTTGAAAATTGGATCTCATGTATCAATGTCAGGAAAAGAAATGATGCTAGGTTCCGTAAAAGAAGCGGCTAGTTATAATAGTGATACATTTATGATTTATACAGGTGCTCCTCAAAATACAAGAAGAAAGCCTATTGAAGAATTGAGAATCGAAGAAGCGCATAAATTAATGAAGGAAAAAAATATTAGTGATATAGTAGTGCATGCACCTTATATTATTAATTTAGCCAATACAGTAAAACCAGAAATCTATCAGCTTGCGGTTGATTTCTTAAGATTAGAAATTGAAAGAACTGAAAAAATTGGTGCTAAGAATATTGTTCTTCATCCAGGATCACACGTTAAAGCAGGTGCTGATGTTGGGATAGCAAGTATAGTTAAAGGTTTAAACGAGGTGCTAACAAAGGATATGAAACCTAATATTGCCTTGGAAGTTATGGCTGGTAAAGGTAGTGAATGTGGAAGAACTTTTGATGAAATCGCACAAATTATAGATGGTGTTACTTTAAATGAAAAATTAACAGTAACTTTTGATACTTGTCACGTATTTGAAGGTGGATATGATATCGTTAATGATTTAGATGGTGTCCTTACAGAATTTGATAAGATTGTTGGGTTAGATAGAATTCAAGTACTGCATATCAATGACAGTAAAAATACGTTGGGTGCACATAAAGATCGCCATGAAAATATTGGGTATGGTGGTATTGGATTCGATACGATAAGTAGAATTGTTCATTTAGAAGAGTTTGCAAATATCCCTAAGATACTAGAAACACCATGGTATGGTGAGAAGAAGGATATTGCCCCTTATAAAGACGAAATTGAAATGTTAAGAAATAAGGTGTTTGTGGACTTTAAAAATTAAGTTGTGTAGGAGGTAGTTATGAAAATATCAGAAGAAAAAGTTGATAAAATTATGAAACTTCTAAAGAAAAAAGGGTATAAATATACTGATAAAAGAAAGGCTATGGTTGAGCTTTTAGTAAAAGAGGATAGATATATTAATGCAAAATATGTATCTGAAACAGTAGGAAAAATGTATCCTGGACTAAGTTTTGATACTATTTATAGAAATCTAAGTACTTATGAAGAGATAGGTATTTTGGAAACTACAGAAATTAAAGGGGAAAAATATTTTAAAATTGGGTGTTTGGAAACAGATCATCACCATCATCATCACATATGTTTAAAATGTGGAAAAGCAAAAATAATACATGTACATGTATGTGATAATTTAGAAATTGAAGAATTGAAAGGCTATCGAATAGATGGTCATAAATTTGAGGTTTATGGTTTATGCCCAGATTGTTTGAAAAAAGAGGATAAAAAATAATGTTTGAAGGTATTTTACCAATTTATAAAGAACGTGGAACTACTAGTCATGATGTTGTATTCAGAGCTAGAAGGATTCTTCAAATGAAAAAAATAGGTCATTCTGGTACATTAGATCCTGAGGTTGATGGAGTGTTACTTCTCCTATTAGGAGGAGCGACTAAAGTTAGTGATTATGCAATGGATTTAGGTAAAAGCTATAGAGCTGAAGTTTGTTTGGGGATCAAGACGACTACAGAAGATCTTACAGGGGAAGTTATTGAAGAATGTAAAGTTGCTGATATTAGCGTGGATAAAATTAAAGAAATTCTGAAATCTATGATTGGTGAAATAGAACAAAAGCCACCTATATATTCAGCTATTAAAGTAAATGGTAGAAAATTGTATGAATATGCACGACGTGGACAATTTGATGTGGAAATACCAACTAGAAAAGTAAATATCTATGATATTACATTTATAGAAAATAGCGAGTATTATAAAGACGATAAATTTTATTTTTCTATAGATATAAATTGTGGAAAAGGAACATATGTTAGAACAATCGCTACTAGTATTGGTGAAAAAATAAATTTACCAAGTACTATGAGTAAATTAACTAGAACTAGAAGTGGAGAAATAACTTTAGAAAATTGTTTAACACTCTCTGAAGTAGAACAACATCTGAAAGAGGGGACTTTAGAAGGAAAACTTCTAAGAAAAGAATACGCTCTGGAAGAATATAAATTTGTAGAAATACCAAAATTCAGAGCAAAACAAGTGATGAATGGTTTGAGATTTAGGAAAAATCAATTTCCAGATCACGATTTTACAGATGGAATAGTGTTTACTTATGAAAATGAAGCGATAGCAATCTATCATTTAAAAAATAAAGATGACGAGTTGCTGTCAGTAAAAACTACTTTTCCAAAAATAATAGAGTAAAATTATAGAGTAGGTAGATGAAGATGGAAATATTTAATATTTCAGATATTAGTGAAATAAAAAAAGATAATATTAAAAGAGTAGCTGCGTTAGGTTTTTTTGATGGTATTCACAATGCACATCAAAAAATTATAGGTGATGCAGTAAGTGCAGCTACTGAAGACTTTAAGTCTGTTGTAATAACACTTGATAAAAGTCCAAAGGAGTACTTTGGTAAAACTAGTGAAGAGTTATTAACACCGATAAATAAAAAAAATGAACTATTAGAAAGTTTAGCTGTAGATGAAGTTTATTATTTAGAATTTAATGAAAAATTACAAAATCTATCTGCTGATGACTTTATAGTTAATATTTTGAAAAAACTAAATATAGAGAAAGTATTTTGTGGATTTGATTATAGATTTGGAAATAAAGGTTTAGGAACACCGAAATTAATTGAAGAAAATGGAATAGAAATTAGTGTTCAAAAAGAACAAGCTATAGATGGAGAAAAAATATCAACAACAGCTTTAAAAAAATTCGTTCGAGATGGAAATTTTGAAAAATATAAAGAATATGCTGGTAGATACTATTCTATATCTGGGTTAGTAGTTAAAGGTAGACAATTAGGAAGAACTATTAATTTTCCGACAGCAAATCTTCAATTATCAGAGAAGTATCTTCTTCCTGAAACAAATGGAGTATATATTACTAAAATAAAAGTTCATGGTGAGATTTATAAATCGATTACTAATATTGGGTATAATCCAACTGTTTCGACAGAAAAAAATAAAAAATTTATTGAAACACATATTTTAGATTTTGATGAAGATATTTATGATGAAAACATAGAAATTTTCTTCTACGAATTTCTACGTAAAGAACAAAAATTTGAGAGTTTTGATCATCTTAAAGAGCAACTTAAACTTGATAAAAAAACTTCTGAAGAAAAAGATTATTAAAATATTGATTTTAAATGTTATCTCTTGAATTATTACAAAAAATAGTGTACAATTACTTATGTTCCTTATTCGTGGTATAGAAACCCTCCAGGTTCTACACTAGGATTAAGGTCGCAAAATAAAATTATATGGAGGAAATTGCAATGGCAGCAATTAGTCAAGAAAGAAAA
>ERZ772999.419-NODE-419-length-27169-cov-8.463930_pt1 | contig 27169 bp, 25 predicted proteins | sample MGYA00511467_ERZ772999 | MGnify/ENA primary metagenome ERZ772999 (study PRJEB29015, sample SAMEA2738064) | human oral metagenome | biome: human oral; feature: human-associated habitat; material: saliva | place: China | collected 2218 ... | reverse complement strand
ATGATGCAGATACTAGATACCAATATGGATTAGGTCAATTATATAAAGAATATGAAAAAGATGGAGTTCGTTATAGAATTGCCGCACCTACTAAATATGATGAACATGCGTCAGTATCTGAGTCTATTTATAGTGAAATCCATTATTACAATTTATATCAACCAACCCGTGCCTACCATGTTAGTGATCAACTAACTAATGTTAAAAATATCTACGCTAAGGAAGAAAAAGCAGTGACTGAAAATAAAGGTAGTGTCATTGTTAAGTATGAATTAGCCGATGGGACTTCTATTAAAGAAAGTGCAGATGTTGTAAAAGATGCAGTGATATCATCTACAGAAACTAAATATTACTTAGATAAAGACAATCAAAAAGTAGTAGTAGGAACACCAACATCAACTAATAAAGATGTTTCATATGATGCTACAACGTCAAAACTACCAAAAATCACAAAAGACGGTAAAAAATATAAACTAGTAGGATTGAAAGAGGGTTCCCTTGCTGAAAAAGGAAACGTAGGATCGGGAACGACTGAAATTACCTATGTTTATTCACTAGCATCTGGTGGAAATATATTTGAGAAATACATGTTAGAAGGAACAACTACTGAAATAGCAGAAGGGAAAGTCTTAAAACAAGATGCTTCTATAGGCGAGGAATATACGTCTGTTGCTCCAAAAGTGGGAACACTGCTTCAAAAAGATGGGAAGACTTATTTCTATAAAGGACATCGTGCTACTTCAGCGCCTGAAACAGGTATAGTTGATGAAAATGAGAAAACAGTTATTTATGACTTTGTAGAATACTTTAGTGAAAAAGGTGAACCAGAAGTACAGCCGGAGTTACCAGAAGGAGTTGTAAGTGAAAAAGGTGAACCAGAAGTACGACCAGAATTACCAGAAGGAATTGTAAGTGAAAAGGGTGAACCAGAAGTACAACCGGAGCTACCAGAAGGAGTTGTAAGTGAAAAGGGTGAACCGGAAGTACAACCAGCATTATCAGAAGGAATTATGAGTGAGAAAGGTGAACCAGAAGTACAGCCGGAGTTACCAGAAGGAATTGTAAGCGAGAAGGGTGAACCGGAAGTACAACCGGAATTACCAGAGGGAGTTGTAAGTGAAAAAGGTGAACCAGAAGTACAGCCGAAATTACCAGAAGGAAATGTAACTTCACCTACTTCTTCAGCAGAGGTTTCTGAACGTAGAGGGCAAACCTCTGAAGAAACATTAGTATCTCAACAAGAAACAACACAAACTAATACGGAAGAAATCCATTCAAATGGACTACCAAAAACAGGACAAGTAGAGTTGCTTCCAACATGGTTAGGATTCCTAAGTTTAATTGGTGGAGTTTTCGTTAGAAGAAAAAACGATAAAGATAATTTTTAAATTATCTCTAACAATCAAAAAAGTCTGTCTCAGGAGAAATTCTCCTAGGACAGACTCTTGTTCTATTCTGAAAAAACAACAATGATTAGTCTTCTAAGTTTACATTATGGTAAACTTTTTGAACGTCTTCATTATCTTCTAAAGCGTTAATCATACGTTCAAATAAACGTAAGTCATCGCCTGTTAATGTTACTTCTGATTGAGGAATCATTTCGATTTCAGATACTGTGAATTCAGAAATGCCTAATCCTTCTAATGCTGTACGAACAGTGTTAAAGTCGTTTGGTTCAGCATAAACGATTGCTTGGTCGTCTTCTTGTACAACGTCACGAACGTCTACTTCTGCTTCCATTAATTGTTCTAATAATTCGTCTGCATCTTTGTTTGCGATACCGAAGATTGCTGTATGATCGAATAAATAAGTTACAGAACCTGGTGCACCCATGTTTCCGCCGTTTTTGCTATAAGCAGCACGAACGTCTGCAGCAGTACGGTTTACGTTATTTGTTAGTGCGTCTACGATAATCATAGAACCGTTAGGACCGAATCCTTCATAACGTAATTCTTGGTAATCACCATCGCCGCCACCTTTAGCTTTTTCAATTGCACGTTCGATAATATGACGAGGTACATTATAAGTTTTAGCACGGTCAATTACGAATTTTAATTTTTGGTTAGAATGTGGATCTGGTTCACCTTGTTTTGCTGCTACATAGATCTCAATTCCGAATTTTGCATAAATTTTACTGTTGTTAGCATCGAGTTTAGTTTTCTTTTCTACGATGTTAGCCCATTTACGTCCCATTTTCTCACTCACTTTCTAAAAATATCTATAAGACATTCTTCATTATACAGATGGAAGCTAGGTTTGTTAAGTATTTTCTATTCAGAAATGCATTTTACAAGAAATTTTTTCTAAAAATGTTACACTATAAGGGAGGTGAGTTTATGAAAACTATTAAAGTAATCTATTTAGGAAGTGAAACTTGTGGTGTTTGTCATGCATTACAGCCACGAGTAGAGGAAGTAACAGAACAAGAAGGAGTAGCGTTAGAATTCATTAATGTAACGCAGCATCCTGAAGTGGCAAGTCAGTATCAAGTGCTAACCGTTCCGGTTGCGATTGTGTTTGTAGGAGAAAAAGAATTTGCTCGTCAAGCGAGATTTATCGATATGGAATTGTTTGAAAAACAATTGCAACAAGCGAAAGAATTTGCTCAAATGGAAGATTATTCATCGTAAAAATAGTAGAAGATTTAGTACTTTGAATTTAATAATTTCATAATAATTATTCAGTTGTATTTAAAAAGGAAAGTGCTATAATGATGGCAACGAATGGGGGTGGTCTTTTGTATGTAGACTTATTATTACTGTTTGTAGCTGTTATTGGGGTTTTCATTTCTTTGTTCTCCAAATGGAACTTACTCGGTAGTGTGATAACAGTAATAAGTTTTGCAACCTACAGTTTCCTTCATCCATACTGGAATTTCTTCGTTATTATCCTATTTGTATTTGGATTCTTATTTTTAGGATTTGAAGTATTAATTCCAGGAATTGGTGCTTTAGGAGTGTTAGGGACAGTATTTGTATTAGGAGGGATGTACTGGGCAAACCAGGCTGTCATGGATTTAGTCGTTTTAATCTTAATGTCACTATTGTTGGCAATAGTCTTGTTAGTTTTATTGGTAAAAAGAGGAAATCATTTTTCTCATAAGAAAGGATTAGTATTACTTTCTTCTCTAAAAAAATCAAAAGGCTATTCAACCTCAAAAGTATATGACGATTTAGTCAATAAAACAGGGAAAACATTGACGGTATTACGTCCAAGTGGAAAGGCTGAACTAGACGGTGAAATCGTTGATGTGGTGAGTACGGGATTTGTTATTCCAGAAGATACAATGATACAAGTTGTCAAAGTAGAAGGAAGTAAAATCGTCGTACAAGTTTTGGAGAACAATAATGAGTAGGAGGGAGTAAAATGTTAGAAAAAGGTTTATTAAATAATCCAACAGGAGTCATTGGACTTATTGTGATACTATTTCTAATTTTAACAGTAGTCATGTTATTTTTTAGATTTGTACCGATTGGATTATGGATCACAGCGTATTTTTCTGATGTGAAAATTGGAGTGGGCACATTAGTAGGGATGAGATTACGTCGAGTAGCTCCTCAATATATTGTGCGTCCAATGATTAAAGCAACAAAAGCAGGATTGAAAATCGATATTAATGAATTAGAAGCCCATTATTTAGCAGGTGGGAATGTCAATGTAGTTATTGATGCGTTAATTGCAGCGCAACGTGCAAATATTGACTTAGAATTTGAACAAGCTGCTGCCATTGATTTGGCAGGTCGAAATGTATTTGAAGCCGTTCAAGTATCTGTTAATCCAAAAGTGATTGAAACTCCAGTTATTGCAGGGGTTGCGATGGATGGGATTGAAGTTCAAGCAAAAGCAAAAGTAACGGTACGTGCCAATATTGAACGATTAGTTGGGGGTGCTGGTGAAGAAACCATTATCGCCCGTGTTGGTGAAGGGATTGTTACTACCGTTGGTTCAGCAGCTCACCATAAATTAGTATTAGAAAATCCGGATTCCATTTCCCAAACTATTTTGAGAAAAGGATTGGATGCAGGTACAGCGTATGAAATTCTATCCATTGATATCGCGGATGTTGATGTAGGTAGAAATATCGGAGCAAAATTACAAGCAGAACAAGCAGAAGCAGATAAGAAAATTGCACAAGCAAAAGCTGAAGAACGTCGTTCTCTTGCCGTAGCGCAAGAACAAGAAATGTTAGCAGAAGTACAACGTATGCGTGCAAAAGTTGTAGAAGCTGAATCGCAAATTCCATTAGCAATGGCAGAAGCTCTTCGTAATGGAAAACTTGGAGTCATGGACTACTATCAATTGAAAAATATTCAATCAGATACAGATATGAGAGAAGCGATTAGCAAATCTTCTGTTGAGAGTGAATCATGAATATTGTACTCTTTCTCTTGTATATATTGATCCTTGTGATCATGTCTGCTGCTAGTTATCTTAATTTAAAAATGAAAAGTAAAGAAAATGGATTTAACCAACTGCACGATTGGCTGAATCATTCTTTTCAAGAAAAATCCGTTTCGCCTAAACGTCATCATCCCAAAAATCAAAAAGTGGTAGATGTTGTCGTAGAAGAAATGCCGGAAACAAAAGCGACATTATCTCATACAGAGAAAATGAGACAACAATTTTTTAAGATAGTACAAGTGTTTCGACAATTTTCACCAGAGGACTATTCTTTATCCGTATTTGATAAGGAACTCATTCAAAGAGTGTCGATTATTTCTTCAGAAGAAATTGATACGATGAGAAGAAGTGCTATATTAATTCATACTGAAAAATTAAAACGATTATATTTAAATAATCCCAATTTACCAGAAGAATTATTAGAACATCTTCGAGTTTTTGTAGAAGAAATGGAAGCAATCCAATTACAGGAAGAAGAAGTTCAACATATGGGTTCAAAAGGTGAATTAGTGGTAGAATCCGTAAAAAGTGCAACAAACTATACAAAGAAAAATCGAGTATTGAAACATCACTTACAATGGAAAAAAGCGATTATCGCAAGTGAAGTGTTATCAAAACCAAAAAGTATGCGATAAAAAGTGTAGAAAGAAGGTTAGGCAGAAATGCTTAGCCTTTTTATTTTGTGTTAAAATAGGACTAATAGAGAGGTGAATATCATGTTAGAACAAGAAATGATTTCTCAGTTAAAAATAAAACAAGCAAATAATCTAGCGTTAACACAAGAAGAATTAGAATGGTTATGGGAGAATATAGGAAATCCTAATCCAGACATTCGAGATAATTTAGTTTTTTGTCTATTTGGACAAATTATTTTTGAACAATTAATTACAAAAGAACAATTACGTTGGTTGATTGAAAAAATAAATATTACAAATCCTTTGGAGTATAGAATCGAAGAAGGCGGTAGTGCCACAGCGTATCGATCATTTTCAGCACTTGTAATGGGAATGATTTTACAAGTAGACGGGGATAAAACAAGTGGCTATGACTCTTGCTTAACAACTTCAGAGAGAACGAGTTGGATGCAAAATGGAATTCGTTATTTAAACAGAGAAAAAGACAGAACAGGATATGATGAGAAGTTAGGATGGGTACACGCATTTGCTCATGGAGCAGATTTATTAGGAACCATTATTTCTCATCCGACTTGTACTCAAGAATATGTAGTAGAAGTATTAGAAGTCATTAGTGATATTTTTCAAAAAAGTAATCAACTATTTATGGATGAAGAAGAGAAAAGATTAGGATTAGCCATCTTTTTTGGAATAGAGTCTGGAAATCTTTCTCAAAAACTGTTGAGTGAGTGGATTCAAAAGCAAAGATTTGAAGAATTAGATGGAAGCCGTGAAAGTTATCAGCGCTTAGCAATGTATAAAAGTTTTTTAGCGACAATCTATTTTAAAATGGAATCATTAAACCTCTGGAAAAATTCTTTAAAAGATGAGATGATGATGATTCTCCAAGAATATTAAAAAAACCACCGACACAATGGTCGGTGGAAAAAAGGATTTTGAAATATTTAACTTGGGAGGATAATATTTCTTATTTGGGAATGACTAAAGTATAGAGTGAAATTTTGAAAATAATATGAACTCTATAATAAGAAATTAAGAAGATTTTGAGGAGAAATAGACTGCTATTCTTTTATTAAAATAGTAGAATTCTTAAATTGCTCAAAATTGCCTACGGTATCTTCTACGGAAAGAATAAAACAGAAAAAAACATTTCTCCGTAGCAAAAGTAATATAAGCTTTCAGCTTATATTACAGGGGAAAATCGAGACCAAGGCTCGATTTTTAGCCATGAGACAGCTTTGCTGGCTGCTGGCGACCTTGCTACGGCTAGAAATGTTTTTTCTGTTTTATGTCATATTCTACGTAACTTATTTATTTGTACAAGCAACAAAGCTTTCTCTTAATGTATCTTCTGGTAAGTTTTTACCAATAAACACTAAAGTCGACTTACGCTCTGTATCGTTCCAATCACGTCCACGAGAAATATCAAAACTCATTTGAACCCCTTGGAAAATGATTTGATAATCTAAACCTTCTACGCTTAAAATCCCTTTATAACGATATAATTCAGGTCCATAAATATAAACTAATTCATTCAACCATTCGTTAATATGAGCTAAAACAAGAGGTTTCTCTGTTTCAATGACAAATGAATTAATACCACTGTGGTGGTGATGTTTGTGATGATGATGTCCATGATGGTGATGATCATGGTCGTGATGATGTTCTTCATCGTGATGGTGGTCATGATCGTGTTCCCCATGGTCATGAGCATGTCCACATTCTTCACAGTGTTCTTCATCGTGATGATGGTGATCGTGATCATGTTCGCCATACGCATGAGTATGACCACAAGCTTCGCAATATTCTTCTTCAGAATTTTCTTGCATTTCTAAAATTTTCTTTTCAGAAGCATAGAATAATTCAAGTCCAAACATATCTTTCATTTCTACTGGACGAGCATCTAAATCTTGAATTTCTGCAAAAGGATTGATAGAACGAACTTCGTTAATTACTTTTGTATAAATTGTATCGTCTACTAAACTATGTTTAGACATAAAGATTTTGTCTGCAAAACCAACTTGTTTTGCTGGTTCAGTTTGATGAGTGGTTTGATATAAGAAATTTTTTGAATCGACAACTGTTAAAACAGCATCTAAAATAAAATGTTCATTTAAAAATGGTACATTGATAAATGTTTGAGCAATTGGTGCAGGATCTGCTAAGCCAGTTGTTTCAAATAATACACGGTCTACTTTAATACCGTTTTGTTCTTTGACCATTAAAATAGATTTTAACATATCTGCAATATCTGTACGAAGAGTACAACATAAGCAGCCATTATCCATTTGATAAATTTCTTCTTCTACATCTAATACAAATTGATGGTCAACACCAATTTCTCCAAATTCGTTAATAACTACGGCAATATGTTCGCCGTGTTTTTCTTTTAATACTTTATTAATGAGCGTTGTTTTACCTGCTCCTAAAAATCCGCTGACAATGGTTACTGGAATTTTACTACTCATCATGATTTCCTCCATTCATGTAATTAAATCGGCATAATTACGATTCTATTCTATTGTATCATTGCAGGAAAAAATGTCAAAATAAAAATCTGTTAATTTTATAGAGAAAGAAAATCAAACAGAAAATCAATTTTATGGTATACTGACAATTGAGAATAAATGGAGCAGGAGTGTGGATGATGCAAAAGAAAATCGACTGGAGTCGAGACTTTATACAAAAACATCAACAGTTATTTGCATGTCCCTATTGCCATGCAGCTATCGACGCATTAGATGGGTATAGTATGGTTTGTACGAACCATCATCGCTTTGATATTAATAAAAAAGGAACGCTCCATTTGATGAAACAAAAAGCGAATGAGGATTATGATGCAGAGCTGTTTACGCATCGTTATGAATTAGCGCAAAGTGGTTTCTTCAATCCGTTATTAGATGAAGTTTTGTCACTTATTTCAAAACAGGAGAAAAAACTGATTGTTGATATTGGTTGTGGAGAAGGAAGTCCCCTTGCTTATTTATCGTCATTTTTAGAAACGATTCCTTTAGTAGGAATGGATATTGCTAAAGAAGGAATTTTGGCTGCTAGTCATCATCATGCTCAAAAAGCTTTGTGGATTGTGGCAGATTTAGCGCAGTTACCTTTCGGGGATGAATCCTGCGGAGCTTTAATCAATATGTTAACTCCTTCAAATTATAAGGAATTCAACCGTGTATTAGCACCAGGAGGGAAATTAATCAAAGTTATTCCTGGAAGTAATTATTTAATTGAATTAAGACAACAATTATATAAAAGTAATGAAGAAAAACAACACTATTCTAATGAGGATATTGTAGAACGATTTAAACAAGAATATCCATCCATGAAGGTGAAAGAAGTGTCTTATCAAGTGACACTTACAAAAGAAATGTATGAACACTTATTACAAATGACTCCTTTATATTGGGGAGCGAGTATTGAAGATCAAGACTATAGTAAAAATCATCCTTTAGAAACAATTACGGTTCATTTATGGATATTAGTTGGAGAAAAGAATTAACGGAGGAACGAAAATGGGATTAAAAGATTTATTCAAAAAACAAGAAACAGAAGAAACAGCACAAGAAAAACCAACATTCAAACTAGGGGTAGAAGATGCCTATAAAATTAGCGATGACTCTTTAGATTTAGTAGTAACAGGGAATCTAGAAGGAACGCTAAAAGTAGGGGATTTTGTTTGGTTGACAAATCTAGGGGATGATAATGGAACTGTAAGAACTTCTGCGATTTATGCCATGGAAAATGCTCAGCAAGAAAAAGTGTTTGAAGTAACAGATGAACCAGTGGCTCTTTGGTTAGAAGATGCAATGCCTTTAGGTATTAAAAAAGGAACTGTGTTACATGAAGAAGGTGCCAACAAGGAAGAAATTTATAAAACTTTTGTTAACACGTTAGGAAATGTCTTTGTGGGACGTCAAGAAGGAGTTTTAACACAAAGAGATATTGATACACTAAGCTTAGCGGATTTATCTGAAATTGCACGTGTATTTTTACTATACTGTCATATGAATGCTTCACAAGAAACACCAGAAGAGCATGCTGCAAATGTTGGAAAGATTGAACAATTAATGATTGCTGTTCGAGATAAATTATTACAAGCAGATGAATTAGTAACGGTTTATTCTAAAAAAACAGAAGAACCTTATTTATTCTCTCAAACACAACAAAGAGAAGAAGGGGGCTTCATTTGTAGTTCTCCAATGATCTTTATTGCTCCAGTAGCGTATGAAGAAAGATTAGCTTCTCGATTTGCAGATACAGAAATTTTTGAATTACGCCGTATTCAAAAAGGGGAAGATGGAAAAGGAATTGAGAATTTCTTCTTAGAAACTTTCTATCAAAACGGAGCGACAGGTGTCCATCTTGTAACAGAACAAACTTCTCTTGCAGCAGAAGGAATTATTGCAGCACCTGATTATACAGGAGTAGCAGAAGAAGATATTCCGGTTACAAATCCTGATGCTATGAGATGGATCTTATTATTAGGCCAATTAGGATTTCCGCAGACCGAAGAACAAAAAATTATGCACGGATTATACTATCGTTTCTTATGCTTAGAATTACCAAAAGCAAAATTCTTAACACCAATTAAATTAGAAAATGCAGATCCAAATGCTCAAATTGACTTGCAAGCTGGAGAAAAAATGAATATTGCCATTTTACCAGGGAAAGATGAAAAAGAAGCAATGGTCTTCTATACAGATTGGAAGAGATTGAGACAAATTTATGATGAAAGCTGGAGTGGAATGATTCAGACTTTATCTCAAGTAACAAAAGCTTTCGATGTAGTGATTAACCCATCAGAAAATCCAGCTCTTGGATGTTATGTCAATGATGAAATGTTTGAAGAAATGAAAAAAGTAGACTAATGAATGGCAGAGGAGTGTTCGAATCAGAACACTCTTCTTTTTTATTTTTTAAAGTTTCTATATAGAAGTAATTGACAAAGAGGGTAAAAGGGTATATAGTTCTATATAGAACAATTTTGAAAGGAGCGTTGATATGACTTCGAAGATGCATGGTGGGAATTTAATTCATCATATTGGATTAGTAAATGGAAGAGTTTGCCAAAAATTATTAAATAATGAACCGAAAGCTTTATATAGAAGTGAACAAGCAAAAATTTTATCCGTACTGTGGAATGATCCAGAGGGATATACTACATATACTGATTTGAGCATTCGAACGGGGCTTGCCAATAATACATTAACAAGTATGATAAAAAAATTGGAAGAACAAGGATTAGTTTGTTTGAAACATTGTCCCAAAGACAAACGAAAAAGATATGTAAACTTAACGGAATTAGGATGGGCTCAAAAAGAAATTGGAGAGAAAATACATCAAGAATTAGGAGAAATTTTTTATTCCGGATTTAGTAAAGAAGAAATTATCCAAGTAGAAGAATATTTAAATCGAATTCTTCAAAATTTAAAGAAGAATGCAGTACTGAAATAGTTTAGGTGTTAAGAGGGATATATATGATTGAATATAAAAATGTTGCATTACGCTACAAAGAAAAAACTGTCTTAAAAGATGTCAATTTACAAATTGAAGACGGGGAATTTATGGTGTTAGTTGGGCCATCAGGTTCGGGAAAGACAACGATGATGAAAATGATTAATCAATTAATCGAACCAACAGATGGAAATATTTACTTGAACCAAAAGCGCATTAAAGATCATCATCAAAGAGAATTACGATTAGAAACAGGATATGTCTTACAACAAATTGCTCTTTTTCCAAATTTAACAGTGGCAGAAAATATTGCCTTAATTCCTGAGATGAAAGGTTGGAAAAAAGAACAAATTCAAGAGAAATCAAAAGAATTATTAGAAAAAGTAGGACTTTCTTTTGAAGATTATGCGAATCGTTATCCAAAAGAATTATCTGGAGGAGAACAACAGCGAGTAGGAATTGTTCGGGCTATTATTGCGACTCCAAAAATTTTATTAATGGACGAACCCTTTTCAGCATTAGATGCCATTAGTCGTAAACAATTACAAGATTTAACCAAACAATTACATCAAGAATTTAAAATGACAACATTATTTGTCACACATGATACAGATGAAGCCGTAAAATTAGCAGATAGAATTGCTGTATTAAAAGATGGAGAAATTGTTCAAGTAGACGCTCCTCACGAAATTCAAACGCATCCGGCTAATGAGTTTGTCAAAGAATTATTTAAAGGGGGAGAACATCATGAATGAATTCATTCGAACATTTCAAGAGAGAAATAGTGAATGGCTGTTATCCCTTGGACAACACCTTCAACTTTCGTTATTAGCGTTATTATTAGCAGTAGTCATTGCTATTCCAATTGCAATATTAGTTAGTCCATCGAAAAAGATTTCTGGATTTTTATTACAAATTGCGGGAATTATTCAAACATTACCATCTTTAGCGTTAATTGGATTATTTATTCCATTAATGGGAATTGGAACATTGCCAGCCTTAACAACATTAGTGTTATATGCGCTATTCCCGATTTTGCAAAATACAATTACAGGACTTCAAGGAATTGATGAAAGTCTAGTAGAAGCAGGAATTGCGTTTGGGATGACAAAAATTGAACGTCTTAAAAAATTTGAAATTGCGATAGCAATGCCTGTCATTATGTCTGGGATTCGTACCGCAGCAGTGTTCATTATCGGAACAGCGACTTTAGCTGCATTAATTGGTGCTGGGGGATTAGGAAGCTTTATTTTATTAGGAATTGACCGAAATAATTCAAGTTTAATCTTGATTGGAGCTATTTCTGCTGCGATTTTAGCTATTTTATTCAACTTCTTATTGAAATGGATGGAAACTGCAAAATTAAGAACGATTCTGGCAGCCTTTGTAGTCTTAATTATCGGATTAGGAACTTCTTATGCTCCAACTATTGCTAAAATGCAAACGTCAGATAAACTAGTTATTGCAGGGAAATTAGGACCGGAACCTGAGATTTTGATGAATATGTATAAATTATTAATCGAAGATCAAACAAGATTAAAAGTTGAAGTAAAACCAAACTTCGGAAAAACGAATTTCTTATATGAAGCATTGAAAAAGGGAGATATTGATATTTACCCAGAATTTTCAGGAACAATTACAGAAAGTTTATTGAAGAATAAGCCAAAAGTAAGTCATGAACCTGAAGAAGTGTACGAAGTAGCTCGTAAAGGGATTTTAGAACAAGATGGTTTTGTATTTTTAAAACCAATGGCGTATCAAAATACTTATGCAGTTGCTGTACCAAAATCATTAGCAGAATCTGAAAATTTAACAAAAATTTCTGATTTGAAAAAAGTGAATCATCCATTAAAAGCCGGATTTACATTAGAATTTAATGATCGTGAAGACGGAAATAAAGGATTGCAAAGTATGTACGGCTTACAATTGGATGTAGCCACAATGGAACCTGCATTACGTTACCAAGCGATTCAATCTGGTGATATTCAAGTCACAGATGCTTATTCAACAGATGCAGAAATTTCACGTTACCAATTAAAAGTATTAGAGGATGATAAACAATTATTCCCACCGTACCAAGGGGCTCCTTTAATGAAACAAGAATTATTGAAAAAACATCCTGAATTAGAAGGGATTTTAAATCAATTAGCGGGTAAAATTTCTGAAGAAGAAATGAGCCAAATGAACTTTGAAGTAGGGGCAAATGGAAGACCTGCTGAAGAAGTTGCTAGAGAATATTTAGTGAAAGTTAATCTTTTGAAACGGTAAGAAAAACCAAGAAAAAAATCTTTTTGTGTGTGAGGTCGCTAGCAGCCTCGCGTGCGAGTCTCATGGCTAAAATTCGAGCCTTGGTCTCGAATTTTACCTGTAAAGGAAGCTTAGTTGAGCTTCCTTTACTTTCACTACAAAAATTTTTTTTCTTGCTTTTTAAAACACCAAACAAGAAAGGCATAAATCAAATCGTGCGATTTGATTTATGCCTTTTTTCGTGTTTATTTAGAAAAGACTTCACTGACTGCATTTGTTAGTGGGAATAAAAAGTCTGTAATTTCTTGAGGAGTTTCTTTTTTACCATGAGCAATCCATGTTTGACAAACACCAAACAATGCGTTCGCTAAATAAACACCACAATATTCTAAATCTGTTTCATTTAACGGACGATTTACAGAGCGTTTTAAGATATCTGTTTTTAGTAAAATAAGTAATTTATTTCGAAGAAAATTTTGAATTTCTTTTGTGCCATTTTCAGATAATAAGGCTGCTAAAAGAGGTTCAGACTGTAAAAATTCAAATACTTCTAAAATGGCTTGTTGTTTATGATTGGCATATTTTACAAATATATATTCTAGCGTATGAAAAAGTCTACTTTGATAATGATCAATCATATCGTATTTATCTTTATAGTGCGTATAAAAACTAGAACGACTGATTCCAGCTTTTTCGGCTAATTTTACAGTACTAATTTGGTCGAAAGGTTGTTCTGCTAGTAATTGTACCATGGCATTTTCAATAGCTTGTTTTGTTTTTTGTCGTTTATTACTCTCTGTCATAATATCTCCTTTATATACATTTTTATACACTGTGTCTAAAAACGAATTTTAAAACTTGTTATTTTCTTTTATTAATGTATAATCTATTTTATCAAAAATTAGACAATGTGTACAGAAAAGAGGGGTTATATGTTTAGAGAATGGAAAGCTGTTTTGAAAAAACCAACTTTTATCATTGTGATGGTAGGAATCGCACTAATTCCTGCTTTGTATAATATTATATTTTTATCTTCTATGTGGGATCCATATGGAAAATTATCTGAATTACCAGTGGCAGTTGTGAATAAAGATGAGCCTGCTTCCTATAATGGAGAGTCAATGAATATTGGCGAAGATATGGTCTCGAATTTGAAAGATAATGATGCATTGGATTTTCATTTTGTAACAGAAGCAGAAGGGGTGGAAGGCTTAGAAAATGGTACTTATTATATGGTTGTGACCTTACCCAGTGATTTATCCCAAAAAGCTTCGTCAATTTTAACGAATCATCCGGAACAAATGAATATTCATTATCAAACTTCTAGTGGGCATAGTTTTATTGCTAGTAAAATGAGTGATTCAGCGATGGTTCAATTAAAACAAACTGTTGCGAAAAACGTTACAGAAACTTATACAAAAGCTTTGTTTAAAAAAATGGGTGATTTAAAAGATGGAATGGAACAAGCTTCTCAGGGAAGTCAAACTCTTGCTTCAGGATCCAGTCAATTAAAAGATGGAAGCCAACAATTAGCTACTAATTTACAAACTTTAGCTCAATCAAGTGTCACTTTTTCAAATGGAGCAGAGCAATTTACGAGTGGATTAACGACCTATACAGATGCTGTGAAGAAAATTGATGTAGGTGTAGCAACCTTCCATAATGGATTACTAACATATACAGGAGCTGTTTCTCAATTAGATAATGGTTTAAATCAACTATCTTCTAAAACTCCAGAATTAGCATCCGGAATTCAACAATTAAATGATGGCGTTCAAGCATATGCTGGTGGTGTGGTGAAATTAGACTCCGGGTTAAATCAATTATCTAGTGGTGTTCAAGCTTATACATCTGGAGTGGATAGCTTATCTTCAGGTGCAAGTCAATTGGCAGGTCAATCAGACAAATTGCGAAATGGGGTTCAACAATTGAATCAAGGAATTCAGCAATTATCTAGTCAATTAGAGGCATCTGCACAAAAAAGTAGTCAAATTTCTCAATTGGCAACTGGTTTAGATCAATTAAATCAAGCGATTCAATCAGCGAATGCAACTGAGAGTACTGCGTTAATGGGAGAAGTAGCCAATGCTTTATCTACAATTGCAACTTCAGCACAAAGTGTGATAGTAAATAGTCAAGCTTCTCAACAATCAGCATTAACAGCGATTCAATCAACAAATGCGTATAGCACTTTAAGCGCTGAACAACAAGCAGAATTAACGGCTGCTGTATCGAATCAAACGAATACGAGTGTGCAATCTGCAAAACAAATTTTATCAACGATTCAAGTATTGAAAGGGAATTTGGAAAATGCAAAATCTCAAGCGGAAACTGTTGCTAAATTACAATCTGCAGCAGGACAAGTATTACCATTAGCCTCTGCTTCATTAACTCAATTATCAGGGGGAATTGGAACACTACAGACAGCAGTAAGTCAACAACTTGTTCCAGCTAGCCAAGCAATTCAAAGTGGTGTAGGTACTTATACAAGTGGAGTGGATAAAGTTGCCCAAGGAGCTAAGACTTTAAGCTCTAAAAACAGTACTTTAAACGGTAGTGTCAGTCAGTTAGCGTCAGGTTCTTCTCAATTAGCGCAAAAATCTTCAACTTTAACTTCTGGAGTTGGGCAATTGGCACAAAAAGCTCCTGAACTAGTCACAGGTATCGAAAAAATCTCTTCTGGAAGTAATCAGTTGAATCAAAAATCTTCAGAATTAGTATCTGGAATCACTACCTTACAATCAGGAACAAATCAGTTAAATCAAAAATCTGAACAACTCCTTTTAGGTTCTGCTAAATTAACAGATGGATCACAAAAAATTGCAGAAGGTTCAGAAAAACTTGCTGATGGAGGACATACTCTTTCAACTGGATTGGAAACTTTATATGGTGGAGTCACTACATTAAGTAGTGGGTTAATAGATGCCAATGAACAATTAGCATTAGCTTCTACGGAAGAAATAAATGCGAAAACTTTATCAAATCCATTGGCATTATCGAAAACAGATGATGATGCCGTAGCTGTTAACGGAATTGCGATGGCTCCATATATGATTTCTGTTGCTTTATTTGTGGCAGCATTATCAACGAATATGATCTTTGCAAAACTTCCATCTGGAAGACATCCAGAAACCCGTTGGGCTTGGTTCAAAGCTCGAATAGAAATTAATGGAATGATTGCGGTATTAGCCGGAATACTTGTTTATGGCGGAGTACACATCATTGGATTAACAGCAGTCCATGAAATGAAAACATTATTCCTTATTGTATTAGCGAGCATCACATTTATGGCAATAGTGACGGCACTAACGACATGGAATTCTCGTGTGGGAGCATTCTTCTCACTTATACTATTATTATTACAATTAGCCTCAAGTGCAGGGACTTATCCTCTTGCATTGACGAATGATTTCTTCAGAACTATCAATCCATGGCTTCCGATGAGTTATTCAGTATCAGGATTACGTCAAACGATTTCTATGGCAGGAACGATTCAAGATCAGGTTGTGTTCTTAATGATTACACTGTTAATCTTTATGGTGCTAGGAGTTATGGCATATCGACCTGGTGTGGATGAAGAGTAGAATTTAAGATAAATTAAAAGTGGAAGAAGCTAGTGAAAATTATTGCTAGCTTCTTTTTTTATATTTTGGATTTATTATTCTTAGAATAGGTATTGATTTAAGAGGGACAAAGTAGGAAAATAATAGGAAATAAACTCAGGTTGTTTTTATAAATAGACAATTGTAATAAAAAATAAATAATAAAACTTCCACAATGTTCTGGAAAAAAGTTGATTTAATATTTTTTTGCAAGCGGTTTAAAATAAAGTTGTGGAAATGGTTGGAGGGTGATTTTAATGAATAATAGACAGGTGGATTTATTGAACCGATTAATTCAAGAAAATGAACCTGTGACGGGGAAGGTGTTAGCTCAACAGTATTTAGTTTCCACTAAAACAATTTACAATGATATTTCAGTTATTAATCAATATCTAAAAGCTTTTTCTTCAGTTATAAGAAAAAAGCCTAGCCAGGGAATTTATATTGAAATAGATGAAAAATATAAAGAACAGTTAAAGAATACTTTTCAAACCTCACAAAAAATGAATAAACAAAATGAAGAGTGTAAACTGATATCTACATTTATATTGAAAAATGAAATAGATATCTTAGATTGTTCCATTGAAAATTTTACGAGTGAATCAACTGTAAGAAGAGAAATCCATGAACTGGAAAAAGAGATTAGTAAGAATGGAATCAAATTGATTAAACATCAAGGGAAAATTTCACTAGATGGTTTGGAAGACAATATTAGAAAATTCTTCCGTAATAAGTTACTAAGTGGATTAATTCATTTTAATTTAACAGGATTATCGGATTATGGATGTATCAATCAGAATAGAGTTCAAGAAATTATCCAAATTATGAATCAGCTGTTAGAAAAGTATAAGTTTTCAGTTTGTTATGAATATCGTCATTATTTATTAATGGATTTGATAATTTTTGATATTCGTTGGGGAAATGGATACTTTATAGAACAACAAAATGATTTAGATAGCAATAATCCTAAAATTATTGAGACTTACTTATTGGCTAGAGATTTATTGAATGAAATTTCTGGAACAGAAGTTGCCGAAAAGGAGATTATTTCCCTCTGCCAAAGTTTAATTACTATTGGAAATTATGAAAATTCTTATTTAGAGTCCAATGTTCAAATTGAGAAGACGGTAGATGAATTCATAGCTTTAGTTGGTGAATTGGCAGGTATTCATTTTGAGCAAGATGAGTATTTAAGAGGAATGTTAATCAATCATATTCCAGCAATGATTATGAGATTACGAAATAAGATTCATTTAAAAAGTGACTTAATGGAAGAAATTAAATACCAGTATGGAGTTTTATATAACTTTGTATGGTTATCAGGAAAAGTTTTCAAAAATAATTTCAATGTTGAATTAACGGATAATGAAGCGGCTCTTTTAACGATTCATTTAGAAATATCCGTTGAAAAAATAAAAAAACCAATGAACATCTATGTAATATGCCCACATAGTTTAGCAACATCAGAATTATTATTGAATCAAGTTAGAAAAATAACAGGTCAGTACGAACATATTCATAAAGTAGAATATTCTAAAGTAAGTTCTTTAGATGTTAGTGAAAATGATTTAGTTATTAGTTCAGTGGAATTAGAAAATATATCATTTCCATATATTCATGTTGGAACGATTATGAGAGAAGATGATTTACTAAAAATCCAAAGAAAATTTTTAGCCAATACAATGGAGCAAACACAATATAACTTTTTAACGAAAAATGATGAAGAATTTACGAATCGACTTATAAAAAAATTACTTGGAAAATCGATATATATAAGAGAAAAGGTAAGTAGTGTTGATAACTGTTTATCAAAAATAATTCAATTGGCTAATGAGAACAATTTAGAAAATATGAATTTTGAAAAGACGATTCGCCATAGAGAAAACTTAGGCATAACAAGTACTTATACAGGAATAGCACTTCCTCATGCTAATCCTAAAGAGGTGAATACTAGTGAATTAATAATGATGACATTAGATAAACCGATTTATTGGGGGCAAAATTTAGTTAAAGTAGTTATGCTTATTGCTATTACAGAGAAGGAATTAGAATTTTATAAAGATGCCTTAAAGGTAATTTATTCTAAGATTGATAGTTCTTCTTATATACAAAATTTATGGGAGAGCGAAGATCATGAAAGTTTTATAACAGCATTATTTTCGGAAGCTAACTTTGAATCAATATTATAAGGAGTGGAAAAAATGACAATTATATCACAGTTAGTCAATAAACAATTAATTAACTTAGAAGGAGAGGGTGAAGACAAAAAAGAATTGCTTCAAAAATTGTCTGAAACTTTGTTTGATAAAGGGTTTGTAACAGATGGATTTGCATCTGCAATTGTGGAACGAGAGGAGGAATTTCCAACAGGATTAAGATTAGAAAAAACCGCAGTTGCAATTCCGCATACTTATAGTGAATATGTGAAAAAACCATTTATTTACATTGTTAAATTATCAAAACCTATAACTTTTATTCAGATGGGAACATCGGATGAAGAGGTTCCCGTGAATTTTGTAATTGTATTAGGAATTTCTGAACCAAAAAATCAAACAGGTTTGTTAGTTGAACTAATGAATATTTTTGGACAAGATGAATTTATTACAAAATTGCAAAATGCAAAATCAGAAGAAGAAGTTTATCAATTATTTGTAACAGTAGAAATGGAGGAAGAGTTATGAAAAAATTAATTGTTGCATGTGGATCAGGAGTGGCTACTTCTCAAACAGTAGCATCAAAAGTTGAAAGATTATTAAAAGAAGCCAATGTACCTTGCGAGATTGAAGCTGTAGATATGAAGGCGTTAGAAATGCATTTAAAATCAGCAGATGGATATATTTCAATCGTTAAAGCAAAAAAAGACTATGGAGTTCCAGTATTTAACGGAATTGCATTTTTAACAGGGATGGGTCAAAAACAAGAGTTACAAAAAATTATAGATTTCTTAAATAGTTAGGAGGAAAAATTATGGAAACCTTGCAAGTAATTATTCAATACATTTTGGATTTAGGAGCAGCAGTATTTGTTCCATTTTTAATGTTAATTGTTGGGTTAGCAATGAAAATGAAATTCAGAGAAGCTTTTACAGCGGCGTTAACTTTAGGAATTGCATTTACAGGTATGGGAATTCTTGTAAACTTTATTATGACAAGTATGGGCGCAGCAGCAAATGATTTAACAACTCATACTGGATTAAGTTTACCAGCGGTTGATATTGGTTGGCCTGGTGCAGCAGCGATTAGTTGGGCTTGGCCTTATGCTTTCTTAGTGTTCCCATTACAATTAGCAATTAACTTTATTATGTTAGTGACTAAACAAACAAAAACATTAAATGTAGACTTATGGAATGTTTGGAATAAAATTTTTACAGCAGTAATTGTAACGTACTTTACAAATAACATTTTCTTAGGATTTATTGCAGCAGCTATTATTATTGTATTAGAACTAAAACTTGGAGATGTATTCGCGCCAGAAGTAGAACGTTTAACTGGAGTACCAGGAATTACAGTGCCACACTTCATTTGTATGATTGCAGTAATTTTACATCCAATTGATGAATTGTTGAAAAAAATTCCTGTTTTAAATAAACAATTTGATGCAGACACATTAAAAGAAAAAATTGGTGTATTTGGTGAAAATGGAGTAATGGGGGCTATTATTGGGTTTGCATTAGGAGCTGCATCTGGTAATGGTATTAAATATGCATTAACTCTTTCAGTTCAAGCTGCAACAGCTTTAACTTTATTCCCAATGGTATCAAAATTATTCTCTCAAGCTTTATCACCAATTTCAGAAGCAGTATCTGACTTTATGCGTGAAAAATTTGAAGATCGTGAAGTTTATATTGGTTTAGACTGGCCTGTACTTGGTGGGCGTAATGAATTATGGGTAGCAGTTATCTTTACAATCCCGTTCCTTTTAGTAGGATCTATCGTCTTACCAAATAATATTGTATTACCATTTGCAGGTATTATTAATTTATCATTTGTTGTAGGAGCTCTATTATTAACAAATGGTAATGTATTAAGAATGATTGTTCATGGTTTAATTTCTACTCCTTTATTCTTATATGGAGCAACTTACTTCACTCCATATATGACTCGTTTAGCAGAAGAAACAAAAACATTAAATCAAAGTGGTTTAATTTCATGGGCTACTTTTGAAGGACCAGACATTCGTTATATTTTAGCAAATGGATTTAATGGAGATGTTATAGCTATTGTATTAGGAGTTGTATGGTTGGCTCTTTATGTATGGCTATTAAAAGATAGAAAGAAATATAATGAAACATTAGAAGCAGGCGAATAAAATGAAGAAGTTGCTTGTTTTAGTATTAGGTATACTATTTGTCTATTCTATCATTTCCCAAATCATATGGTTAACGGTCTTAATTTTACCTGTTGCTATTTACTTGGATAAGCAGAATTTATTCAAGGAATTTGACGAAAGTAGATTTAAGAAAATCCGTAGTACTAAAAAAGAATCGTAAATTAGATGAAAATTTAAAGGGTTGGTTCAGAAATAAATAGAATAGAAGAATCAATGAACTTGAATTCGGTTGAATGAGAAAAATTTGAAGAAATCAAAGAATGGATCTCATAATAGGGATCCGTTCTTTTTGTAGAATAAATATTAGGAATCGTTTATAGACTTTGTTTAATAGAATATTTAATCTTAATAAAAATTCATAATAATAAAGGGTTGCTCCAAATCACTCATAAATTATTAAAAAATAAACAAATTCGGTTGACGACAATCAAGAAAACGGTTACTATTATGTTGGATAAACAAAAAAATTTTTTTCAGGTACGGCTGAAAAATATTATAGTTAAAGAAGGGGAATAATTATGGGGTATCCTAAGTTTATTGAAGGATTATGTCAAGTGACATATGATATGTGGAATAAAGGCTGGGACGAATATAACGGAGGAAATGTTAGTTATCGTTTAACAGTTGAAGAAGCTGAAAATCTTGAAAGCAGCTTAGCTGGTACAGAATATACGTACTATGCAGATAATAGAAAAGAAGTGGAAGTTTTAGATGTTCCAGAACATGTGAGAGGAGAATATATCTTAATTACTGCTTCTGGAAGTCATTTTAGAACATTACATTCTCAACCACATGCGGATACTGGTATCATTCAATTAACAGATAAAGGTTATCAAGTAGTTGCAGGTTTTGTTACAGGAAAACGTCCTACAAGTGAAATCTTCATGCATGTATTATCTCATGCAGCTAGATTAAAACAAAATCCAAATCATAGAGTAGTAATCCATAATCATGCAACAAATGTTATAACATACTGCTTGTTAAATGATGTAACAACTGAATCTTTATCATTAGATTTATGGTCAGTGTTAACTGAATCAATCGTAGTATTCCCTGATGGAATTGCTGTTCTACCTTGGGAAGTACCAGGAACTCAACAAATTGGTTCTGCTACAGCTAAAGAATTGGAAACTCATCGTTTAGTTGTTTGGAGCAAACATGGAGTTCTTTCTACTGGTGTAGATTATCAAGATTGCTTCGGATTAATTGAAACTGCTGATAAAGCAGCCCATATTGCATTAGATGTTCAAAGAGTTAGTGGTAAAAGCATTTATGAAAGTAATGTTCTATCTAAAGAAGACTTGAAGAAAATCTGTGCTGTTTTAAAAGTACCAGAAAGATATTTAGATTAATTTGAACAATTTCCTAACCTGTTGGTGAATCCAACAGGTTTTTTGTTGTTTAAATACTAAATTAGTAAACCTGTTGTTGAAACAGATTTGTCATAGATAGAATTTTACATAAAAAAAGAGAAATCCAAAATTTGATTTCTCTTCATAGATATAAGTACCATATTTCGTATGATTTTTTAGTGACATCGTAAGGATAAATATTTTATGGAGGTAATGATTAAAACTTAAATTTTATTATAATCAGTAAGTGATATAGTAGTGAATTATTGGAAGCTAATCCTCGCTAGTTTTTGAAAGTGAAATAGCTCTCCGGATTTTTTTAAGAACTTGTTCATTTTCTTCTTCATCTTTGAACATGATGATGGTATAAAGAATGTCCATTACAGTTTGGTAAAGAAGTCGAGAAGTTAGACTCTCTGTTCTATATTTTGCTTCTTGAGAAAATGCAATTACAGATTCAGTAGATAGTTTTAAAATTTTTCCAACAGGATTTCCGGTAATACATATAATTGGGCAATTATTTTTTTGCAAAATTTTTGCAAGGTTAATAGTCTCTAATGAATCGCCAGAGTGTGAAAATAAAAACACGCAATCTTTTTTTGTTAATTTACTACAAATACTCAGTTGTATATGATAATCAGAAACATAATGACAGTTTAATTTAGAACGTAAAAACTTATGATATGAATCTAAAGCAATGACTGAAGAACCACCCTGTCCAAAAAAATAGATATTTTGACTTTTTTCTAATAAGCGTACAATTCGTTGTAAAGTCTTTTCGTCTAAGAAGTTAACTAAATTTTCTAATGATTGTTGATTAAAATGAATAGTTTTTTTAGCAACATCTATATATGAATCAGTGGGATCAATTTCTCTATAGTTAATAAGTCGTTCAGGTTGAGTAGGGCTTATAGAATTAGAAGCTAGTTTGATTTTAAAATCTTGAAAACCATTAAACCCTAATTTTTTAACGAAGTTATATATAGTAGTTTGAGAAATTTCAGTTTCGTTAGCCATGTCAGCTAAAGTTTTATTGACTAGTTCATCATTTTTTAATTGTAAAAAATAATCTACTAAAGAATCTTCCGAAGTACTAAATTTATTTTTATTTTTTTTAATTATATTTAATAAATATATATTTTGCATAAGAAACCTCCACGTGTTCTATATCTACAGAGATAATAACATAACTAAAGTATAAAAGTAAATAAAAAATATTTTTTTATAAAAGTGTTTACAAAATAAAATTTAATGTTATACTTTTGATATAAGTTAACTTTGAATCGATTTACGGAAGGTGAAAAAATTGAAATGGACGTTTAGATGGTATGGAAATAACGATCCGATTACTTTAGATCATATTCGACAAATTCCTAATATGTATGGTGTGGTGGGAACGTTAGTAAAAAAATTACCCGGTGACCTTTGGACAAAGGAGGAAATCTTAGAATTAAAAACCTCGGTGGAATCAAAGGGACTTACTTTAGCAGGGATTGAAAGTGTTTCGATTCATGATTCAATAAAAGCTGGAACGCCTGAACGAGATCACTATATAGAAGTATATAAGGAAAATGTTAAAAATCTTGGAGAACTTGGAGTGAATGTGATTTGCTACAGCTTTAAACCGATTTTTGGTTGGGCAAAAACAAATCTTGAATATGAATTACCAGATGGTTCTCATACACTTGAATACGATGATAAAGTGGTTCAACAAATTGAACCAAAGCAAATGTTTGGATTAATTAGCGGACAAACTTCTGGATTTCAATTATCAGGTTGGGAGCCAGAGCGGCTTGCTAAATTTCAAAAATTAGAGGATATGTATAAAGGGATTACTGAAGAGAAGTTATTCGAAAATCTTTGTTACTTTTTGGAAAGAGTGATTCCTGTTTGTGAACAATATGGAGTAAAAATGGCAATTCATCCAGATGATCCACCATTTGATATGTTTGGACTTCCTCGTATTACTAAAAATAAAGAGGACATTTTAAAAATTATGAATGCAGTTGATTCAGATTATAACGGAGTGACATTATGTACAGGTTCTCTTGGAGCCAATCCAGAAAATAATTTAGTCGAAATTATTCACTCCTTGAAGGGAAAAATTCATTTTGCTCATTTAAGAAATGTACAAATCCTTGGAGATAAACATTTCCTAGAATCAGCCCATTTAAGTAAAGAAGGTTCACTAGATATGTATGCTATTGTGAAGGCGTTGCATGACATCGAATTTGATGGAATTGCTCGTCCTGATCATGGGCGTACAATCTGGGGAGAAGTTGCAAGACCTGGTTATGGATTATATGATCGCGCCATTGGTATTTCATACTTACAAGGACTTGAAGAAGCAGTAGAAAAACAAAATTAAAGCTTAAAAGGGAGCTATATAATATGAAAATAGGAATTATAGGTCTCGGTAAAATGGGATTAAATTTAGCGTTAAATGCTAAAGAACATGATTTTGACGTAGTGGGCTTTGATGTGTCGACTGAGTCAGTAGAAAAGGCTAAAAAATCAGGATTAAACGTTAGTAACTCTATAGAAGAACTGGTTGAAAATTTAGATGATGTTAAGGTAGTAATGCTTAGTCTTCCGGCAGGAAAAATTACAAATGAAGTTGTTAATGAATTATCAAATGTTTTAAAAAGAGGAGATATTGTCATTGATAGCGGGAACTCTAATTATAAAGATAGTTTAATTAACTATCAAACTTTAAAGGAAAAAGAAATATTTTTCCTTGATTGTGGAACCTCAGGAGGAATGAGTGGAGCAAGAAATGGTGCTTGTTTAATGATAGGTGGAGATCAAGAAGCTTTTGACAATGTTAAAGAGTTTTTTGAAGCAATTGCAATTGAAAATGGATGTCTATTTGTAAATCAACCTTCTGCGGGCCATTACTTGAAGATGGTACATAATGGAGTGGAATACGGAATGATGCAAGCCATTGGAGAAGGATTTAACATTTTGGAACACTCTGAGTTTAAATTTAACCATGAAAAAGTAGCAAAAGTTTGGAATAATGGCTCTGTTATTCGTTCGTGGTTAATGGAATTAGCTCAAGAGGCTTTTCGTAAAGACCCTAAACTTGAGAAAATTGAAGGTGTGATTGGAAGTAATGGCGAAGCAAAATGGACGCTAGAAGAAGCTCTTAGATTAGGTGTGCCTACTCCAGTAATCGCAGATTCGTTGTTTGTAAGAAATTGTAGCTGTGATACAGATGAGTTCTCAAATAAGTTAGTTTCTTCTTTAAGAAATGAATTTGGTGGACATGCAATGAAGATGAAATAAACATAGGGGGGGAACTTGAATGAGCAATCATAAAATCGCCATTGTAAATTCTAGTAGTTTTGGAAGAATATTCCCTAAACACTTAGAAAGGTTAAGAGTAATTGGTGAAGTTGAATACTTTACATTTCCACAAGAAATCCCAGGAAAGGAATTGGCAGAAAGTTTAAAAGGCTACGATATTATTATCGCAAGTGTAACTCCTTTTTTTAATGAGGAATTTTTTGAACATAAAGATGAATTACTGTTAATTTCAAGACATGGAATAGGTTATAACAATGTGGATTTATTAGCGGCAAGAAAACATAATACAATTGTTTCAATTATTCCAGCACTCGTAGAAAGAGAAGCTGTTGCTGGCAATAACATAACAAACTTATTAGCTGTTATGAGAAAAACAGTTGGTGCTTTAGATGCTGTTGAAGAAAATCAGTGGGAAAACCGTGCTTCATTTATTGGTCATTCTTTATATAACAAGGTAGTGGGTGTTATCGGGATTGGGAATACAGGAGGATGTGTTGCAGAAACACTAAAATTTGGATTCAGATGTAGAGTATTAGCCTATGATCCTTATAAGAGTAAATTAGAAATTGAACAACATGGAGCAGAAAAAGTAGGATTTGAAGAATTGATTCGTAATGCAGATGTTATTTGTTTATGTGCAAATCTTACTGATGAAAATTATCATTTTATTTCTAAAAAAGAGATTGAAATGATGAAACAAAATGTGTATATTTCCAATTCAGCTCGTGGCGCGTTAGTTGATGAAGATGCTATTGTAGAAGGACTAAAGTCTGGTAAAATTGCAGGATTTGCAACTGACGTGCTTGAAGTTGAACCAGGACGATCTAATCATCCATATCTAGCGTTTGATAATGTAGTGATTACTCCACATACTTCTGCGTATACCATGGAATGTTTAGAGTCAATGGGTGAAAAATGTGTAGAAGATTGCGAGGTGATTGTTAAAGGTAAGCTTCCGGTAAGGTCTGTTCAAAGTGAAAGTAACTATATTAAAATCAAGTCATAATAATTTTATGTTAATAAATAGTACTTGTGATGATGTTTTTGTAGTAGATGGTATTATTTTATTTATGGTTAGCTGATTAAAAGAACACTTGCTATTAATTAAGTTTGTTTTTAATTATATATACTAATACAGAGTTAGAAAAATATATTTCTAACGAATAAAGGAGGAAAAAGGTAATGGAAACATTATCAGTAGTTCAAAGTTTGTTAATTTCCCTATGGGTTGCAGGCGTTATGTCTAGATGGCTTGGTGGTGGTGCGACGTTAACACTTCGTTTCTCACCATTAATGACTGGATTGATTTGTGGAGTTGTGATGGGTGATGTTGCGAATGCGATGATTGTTACAGCTGCTCTTCAATTGATTTATATGGGAGTGTTTTCTCCTGGGGGAACAATGCCGTCAGAACCTTCAATTGCTGCAGCGATTGCTGTGCCGGTTGCTTTGTTAGGAAAACTTACTCCAGAAGCAGCAATTGGGGTTGCCGTACCAGTTGGTTTGTTAGGAAGTTATTTATATCAATTAAGATTCTTTGTTAATACATTTTTAGGAAAATATATGGATCGTGCAGTAGAAAATATGGACGATGGTGCAATTAAACGTTCAATTATTTGGTATCCTACTATTGCTTCATTCGTATTATTTGTACCATTAGTATTTGGAGCTTTATATTGGGGAGCTCCAGTTATTGCAGATGTTATTGTTCAATTAAAAGAAACAGTTGTTCTTCATGTGTTGGAAGTTGTAGGAGGAGGATTAGCAGCAATTGGTATTTCTACAACAATCTATGTTATCGGACGTAAAGATTACTTAGTATTCTTCTTATTAG
>ERZ772999.409-NODE-409-length-27557-cov-6.965857_pt1 | contig 27557 bp, 29 predicted proteins | sample MGYA00511467_ERZ772999 | MGnify/ENA primary metagenome ERZ772999 (study PRJEB29015, sample SAMEA2738064) | human oral metagenome | biome: human oral; feature: human-associated habitat; material: saliva | place: China | collected 2218 ... | reverse complement strand
GAAGAAGGATATGAACCTAATTCAACATTAATCGATGAAAAACGTTCGTATGGTCCAGAAAAATATACTCCAGAAAACTGGAATCATCAAAATAAAGGTACGGTAACAATGACAGAAGCATTAAGTTTAAGTTGGAATGCTCCTGCTGTATGGTTATTGGATCAACTGGGCTTGAAAAAAGGAATTGAAAAAGTCCATCAGTTTGGAATTTCAACGGTTCCAGAGGACGAATATTTAGGAATTGCTTTAGGTGGATTAACTAAAGGAGTTTCTCCAATGGAAATGGCATCAGCTTATACAACTTTTGCCAATAAAGGTGTCCGTGCTAAGGGAAGATTTGTTACTAAAATTATTGATGCTACGGGTGCGGTTATTGTTGATAATACAACTCCTCAAACGAATAAAGTAACAAGTGAAAGTGTTGCAGATAAAATGACGAGTATGTTATTAACGGTTTATGCGCCTGGAGGTGGTGGAGCTAATGCAGCTCCTGCAGGTTATACGATTGCAGGTAAAACGGGTACTACTGAAACGGTTAATGGAGAAGATGGAGCGAGAGATCAATGGATGATTGGTTATACACCAGATATGGTTGTAGCAACATGGATGGGGTATGACGATTCTGCTAAATATTCATTAGCTGTATCAAGTACTCATGGAGTGGGACCATTATTCCAATTAGAAATGTATGGTTTATTAAGAACGTCTTCTAAAAATACACCATTTAGTGTCGCTCCTGCTGCAACTGCTGAGAAAAAAGATTCATCATTAAATGTAGATGAAATTATTCAAAAAGCCGAAGAAACAGGAAAGCAAATTTGGTCAAAAGTTCAAGAGTGGACAGGACAATTGTGGAAAAAAGTTGGACAATAGATGAGTTAGGATGATAGAATAATTTCTTAAAATAAATCATTAATTTGTAATCAAATTGTTATATAACTGCTCACAAAATGCAATCAAAGAAGTGTATAATTGACAGAGAGTTTAAATAGGGGGAAATCTATGAAACATAAAAAGTTATTATTAGGCTGTCTTTCAGCTTTAACACTATTAACTGTTGGAACGTATGCAAATACAACTACAGCGTATGCCGATGAAACAGTCGTTAGTGGAAAATACATTTCTGATAGTAAAGAAGCGATTATCAAACGTATTAATGAAATTCGTAAAGAAGCTTATGAAGAAGGTTTAGTAGATCGATATGTACCTATTAAATGGTCAACAGCTTTAGAAAAAATTGCTGAAATTCGTTCAGTAGAAGCTTCTGTTTTACTTGCCCATAGTCGTCCAAATGGAGAAAGTGATCCATTTAGTATTGTTAAAGATAATGTAAGAAGTTATGGCGAAAATTTAGCTTGGAATAGCACAGGGGTTTTAGAAGGAATTGAATATTTCTATGGCGAAAAAGCTGCTTATGTGAAATCAAAAGTGAATCATCAACCACTAGAAGTTGGAGAACAAACAGGACATTATTGGAATTTAATTCGTCCAGATTTTACGCATACAGCATTAGTGGCTTTCCAAAAAGATGGTAAAGGTGTGATTACTGCACAAGCATTTACTAATACGGAATGGTTAAAAGGAAATGGCTTTGATACGAATTTATCAGAAGACTATTTAGGCCATAATGGTGAAGCATCCGTCAACATTACAACTGGCGGTAAAGTTGCAAAATCATCTTCTAAACAAACGAAAACTGTAAAACAAGCAAATACAACTGTAGAAACTAAAGTAGTCGCTAAATCTACAAGTCAACCGAAAGAAACAACAACTGTTTTAAATGGTTGGTCAGATCGTAGTTATTATAAAAATGGAGAAAAAGTGGTTTCTCAATGGATTTATGATGCGAATTATTCTAGTTGGTTCTATTTAGATGCAAATGGAGAATATCTAGAAAATGTATGGAATGGTGACTACTATTTAGAAGCTGGCGGATATATGGCTAGTGGAGAATGGATTTATGATACGAATTATCAAAATTGGTTCTACTTACATGGTAATGGAAAATACGCCCGTCAATATTGGAAAGATTCATACTATTTAGGTCAAAATGGCGAATTAGCACGAGACACATGGGTTGGAACTTATTATGTAGATTCTACAGGAAAATGGAATCCAGAAATGTAATTGAATTAAAAGTCAACAAAAATTAGAATTTCATCTAATTTTTGTTGACTTTTTTGTTTTTTAGGAGTAAACTCCATTTAAAGTTAGATGTTTATCTAATTTTATACGAAAGTGAGGTTGGAATTTTATGGATATCATATTAAATAATGCAAATTTTAGAAAATTATGGTTTAGTAGTACATTTGCGGGAGCAGCCAGTAATATTATTCAATATGCATTGTCACTCTATGTGTTAGATAAGACGGGTTCTGCAACAGCTTTTGCTAGTATTTTATCAATTATTATTTTTCCGCGTTTGTTATTTTCTCCAATAGCAGGAGTTTGGGGAGATCGAGTGGATCGACAAAAAGGATTGGTTTATACAACTTTGATGACGGTTATTACGTTAGTAATATTTGGAGTTGGTACTCATTTAGCAAGTAACTTATCTTTAGTTGCTATTTATGTTTTAGTCATTATTTTAGAATTAGTAGAAGTTTTTCAATCGGGCCCAATGATGAGTGTTTTGCCAGCAATTGTAGAAGAAAGTCAATTAGCTCTAGCAAATACTTGGATGCAAGTGGATAATGGAATTGTAAATATTATTACACCATTTGTAGCAGCATTTATTTATTCTACTTTTTCTATTACAGGTTCGTTATTCATTTCAGGAAGTATTTTGTTTTTTACAATGATAGGTTATGCATTTATGAAAATTCCTGAACGTAAAGTTCAAAATCAAATGGATGATGAACAATCTGTTGTCAATAGTTTTTGGACAGATTTCAAAGAAGGCATTAAAATAGCATTTGAAATTCCGAATTTAATCATTGTCGTATTACTAGCCTTATTTATTAATTTTTTAATGTCACCCATTTTTGGAATTGTGATTACTTACTTTATAAGGGTAACCTTACAATTTACCAATGAAGAATTTAGTATGTTTCAATCCTTTGTTGCAGTAGTAAGTATGATTTCTCCACTAATTGCGTATCGATTAATCAAAGAGAGTAAAGAACCTGTTCATCTATTATTGAAATATACAGGTGGATTTATTGTTGGATTATTCGTGGTAATGTGTGGAACAATGGCTCGAGATATTTTTTCAATGAATCAATGGATGTCGATAGCTGGTATCCTTGTTGGATTTATTGTAGTTTCTATTTTAGCGACATACATTAATATTCAATTGTCAACCTTAGGTGCTAAAATGGTTCCAGAACAATTTTTAGGAAGAATTGGGACTACAATGGGAATGTTAGCTACGATTTCTGTTCCACTTGGACAATTAGTTTTTGGAATTATTTTAGATAATTTTAACGCAACAGTGTGTTTAGCTGTTTCTATTGTCGGATTAGTGGTATTCTTAGTAGTAGCAAATCGAATGTATCAAGATTCTAGTAAGGAGGTAGAAAATGCAATTTAAACAAGAGCAGATGGAGTTTGTTAATCAATTGTTGTATCCAATTTTAATATTGAAAAAGGATCGAGATGAAGAACGACCTTCATCAGTTTTAGAACAACAATTAGAAGAGATTGTTGAAGAAATGAGACAGATGAGTATTCCTTTAGAAATGTATAAGGATAACATTCTGTATTTCTATAAAGACGATGTTTTACGAATGTTTTTTATCAATATAAAAACGTTACTTCGTTATCATTCTTTTGAGGAATATGCTGAATTTTTACAGTCTATGGATGAAGATTTCATTAAGCATCAATTAATGACAAATATTGTAAAACAAGATGAAGAAGTATCGGTCGAGGATAAAGTGGAGGAATTATTAGGGAATCAATTTGCTTTTTTAGATTTTCTAAAATATTTGCCGATTGATGATACTCTACGTTGGAATTACTTTACAGTTATATCAAAACCTAAAAAATTTGTAGAAGATTTTATTTCATTACATGAAACGATTAAACCCATTTTTGATAAAGTTTATGCAGAATATTTACCAGTTTTAGAGAAATCATATGTGGAATTTGAAGCTGCTATTCATGAGCAGCCAAGTATTTTATCAGAGGCTTTTACAGGTACAAAGGAAATAGAGGAAATTGATTGGACTTCAGATGAAATTTCAGTCGTTCCAACTTTATTATTATCTGACTTCTATTTTCAAGATTCTGAAATTCTATTATTAGGGGCAAAATCATTAGAAGTAATTCAACATGTGATTCAAACAAGATTAGATAAACAACAAGAGCGGATTAATGTCTTCAAAAATTTAGGAGATAAAACAAGATATCAAATTTTTTGTGAAATCGCTAAAGGGACAAAGAGTGTAAAAAAAATTGCGGAACAATTAGGGATTACATCTGCTACTGTTTCGTATCATATTAATGAATTAGTCTTATCTAATTTAGTCGTTCAAGGTTGGAATAAGAAGAATTGTACGCAGACCATTCATAGAGAATTGATTACAGAAGTGATGAATGGATTAATGGAAGATAGTTTAATGATGAATACTGTAGAGAATGAAGAATAATATGCTATAATAGCAATACAAAAGAATGCATGGAGGGATACACATGAGTGATGTAAAATTAGTAAAACGTAGTGAAGTCGATCAATCGATTACATGGGATATGAGTTTATTATATCCAAGTGATGAAGCGTATCGTACAACGTTAAAGGAAACAGAAGCTCAATTAAAGAGCTTTAAAGAAAAATATGAAGATAAACTAGCGGATTTAGAAGTATTAACTGCTGCTACTGAAGAATATGAAGCCTTATATGAAACATTCTATCGTTTATCTCATTATGCAGAATTACCAATGACTGTAGACCGTTTCAATGATACAGTGATTGAAAATGCGACTTTATTTGAACAATTAGCTAGTGCTTGGGCACAAAATATGAGTTTCTATGATACTGAAATCGTCGGATTAGAAGAAAGTTTATTGCGTCAATTTGTGGCAGAAAAACGTCCAGATTTAGCTTACTTCATTGAAAAAATTATTCGTGTCAAAGCTCATACTTTATCAAAAGATGCAGAACAAGTTTTATCAAATATGTCTAGCTTACCAAGTTTCTATCAATTATATGAAGTAACAAAACATGAAGATATGGAATTTGATTCATTTGAAGCTGATGGAAAAACTTATGAAAATAGTTTTGTTTTATATGAAAACTTACATGAGATGGATAATCATACAGAAGTTCGTCGTAATGCAGCGAAAAGTTTTTATAAAACATTAAATCGCTACAAAAATACAGTTGCGAATGAATACATTTCAACGATTAAAAATGAAAAAATGATTGCAACGATGCGTGGTTATGATAGCGTTATTGATTACTTATTAGAAAAACAAGATGGAGATCGTGAATTATATGATCGTCAAATTCGTACATTAATGACGGATTTAGCGCCTCATATTCAACGTTATATTCGTTTATTAGCAAAAGAACATGGTATTCAAGATATGCAATTTGCAGATTGTAAAATTAATTTGGATCCTGATTACGAAGTGGATATGTCCATTGAAGAATCTAGAGAATATTTGAAGAAAGCTCTTGGAATTTTAGGGGAAGATTATAAAGATATGATTGATGAAAGTTACGACAAACGTTGGACTGACTTCCCACAAAATATTGGAAAGAGTACAGGTGGATTCTGTGCGACTGTTCCAAAAGTAGCGAGCTATATTTTATTATCATGGACTGGAAAAATGAATGAAGTATTCGTATTAGCCCATGAATTAGGACATGCATACCACTTTAAACGTGTTGGAGAAGAGTTAACGATGTTTAATAATGAATGTTCATTATACTTTGTTGAAGCTCCATCAACATGTAATGAAGTGATTGTATCTAATTATCTATTGAAAAATAGTACAGATGCTCGTTTCAAACGTTGGGTTATCAGTAATATGATTAGCCGTACTTATTTCCATAATATGGTGACTCACTATCTAGAAGCAGTATTCCAAGATCGTATTTACAAGATGTTAGATAATAATGAAATGTTAAATGCAGATGTATTATCTAAAGTGAAACGTGAAGTAATGGAAGAGTTCTTCGGGGATAGTCTTGTAGTGAATGAAGGAGCAGAGTTAACTTGGATGCGTCAACCTCACTATTATATGGGATTATATCCATATACTTATTCTGCTGGTTTAACAATTGGTACTGCAATTGCCAATAAGATTGAGGAAGATCCTTCTCAAGCGCAAGTTTGGAAAGATACATTAGCATTAGGTGGCAGCCTTTCTGCAAAAGACTTAGCACGTCATGCCGGGTGTGATGTTTCAACAGAACAACCACTAAAAGAAGCAATTGCTTATGTAGGAAAATTAGTGGATCAATTATACGAATTGACAGAGGAATTAAAATAGGACTTGTCTGAAGTAGCAAAGGACGGCAGCAGCCTCGCTTGTGCGAGTCTCATGCTTAAATTTCGAGCCTAGGTCTCGAAATTTCCTTATGGAAGAAGCCAATAGTGTGGCTTCTTCCATTTTTGCTACTGCGAAAGTCCATTTTACTTGGACGAACATTTATGAGAGTACGTAAAAAATAGGACTTGTCTGAAGTAATATAAAAATAGAAATGACTTTTCTAAAATAGCAAAAGGACGCAAGAAACCTCGCAAAAGTGAGTCTCATTACCAATGCTATAGAGAAAAGTCATTTCTATTTTTTGCGTGTATTTTATAAGGAAAATTCGAGACCAAGGCTCGAATTTAAGCAATGAGACACCAAAGGTGGCTGCTTGCGGCCTATACAACTTTTGACAAACCTATAAATTATTTAATTATTTCGTACGAATACTAACTTCACCGTACGATAATGAGTGTAGAGTTTTATCCTCTTTTTCAATGATTAAATGTCCATTTTCATCAATGTCTTTGGCGTAAGCATGATAAACTTGGTTTCCTTCGATAACTTTTACAGTTTTTCCAATGACATTAGAGTGTTCCTTATAAGACTCAATAAAGTCTCTTTTGGAAAGGTTTTGATAATAACAGGCCCATTTTTCTAAAAATGTCGCGATAAAATGATTCCGATTAAATGAATGTGCTTCATATTCTTTTTTAGAGGAAAAAATGCTTCCTACAATAGAGTGTAATTCTTCTGGAAAGGACTGGGAAGCTTCAATAAGATTGATTCCTAGACCTACAATAAGAGATTGAACTTGTTGAGACTCAAAATCACTAATAACTTCCGTCAAAATACCTCCAACTTTTTTATCTTGATAAAATAAATCATTTACCCATTTGATATTTAGAGAGTTCCCTGTTAATTGTTCTAAAGTTTCTATACAAGCTACAGCTGTTGCACAAGTAATGAGAGACAAATCTTCTAATGCAATAGTAGGGAATAAACAAAGGCTCATGTATAAACCTGTTTTATATGGAGAAACGAATGTTCTTCCTAAGCGTCCTCTACCAGCTGTTTGTTCTTCACTAATAAAAATAGCAGGAGTGGTAGAGTTTTGATTTGCATATTGTTTTGCTAAATCATTTGTTGAAGTTGTACTTTCCATTGTTTGAATGACCCAATCGATTGGATGATGCTGTTGAATCAGTTCTTGGTTGATTTGTTGTTCAGATAACACATCGTTATTTTCAGCTAATGTGTATCCTTTATTCGTAGAAGAATCGATAGCATAACCTTCTTTTTTTAGTGATTGGATGGCTTTCCAGATTGAAGTTCGAGATTTGTTTAAAGCTAGTGCCATTTTTTCCCCGGAAATTGATTCACCAGAGTGCTTTTGAAGATAAAGTAAAACAGCTTCTTTTGTTTTCATAAAAATCCCCCTTATTTGATTCAAATTGTATAAAGATTTAGTAATATTGTCAACTTTACTTTTGATTTTGGGTGACAATGATAAATATAGTTTTAAGTATGCCTTTTTGTAAAGGCATGTTATAATGGAGGAGAAGATGTTATGAGAGGATTTGAATCAATGAGAAAATTAGTCATTAATGGAGGAAAACCACTAACTGGAGAAGTAACCATTAGCGGTGCTAAAAATAGTACTGTAGCTTTAATTCCTGCAGCTATTCTGGCATCAGAACCAGTTGTATTAGAAGGTGTTCCAGATATTCAAGATGTCGCTGCATTAATTGAAATTTTGAGCGATTTTAACGTTCATACTACTTTTGAAGAAGGAGTATTGACGATTGATCCAACAAATATGTTATCCATTCCAATGCCAAGTGGAAAAATTCAAAGTATGAGAGCTTCTTATTATTTTATGGGAGCAACTCTTGCAAAATTTGGTGAAGGAGTTGTTGGACTTCCAGGAGGATGTTTCTTAGGACCAAGACCAATTGATCAACATATTAAAGGATTCAAAGCGTTAGGAGCAGATGTCCGTAATGAAATGGGCGCTATTTATTTATCAACAAATGGACAAGGGTTAACAGGAACTCGTATTTATATGGACGTTGTATCAGTAGGAGCAACAATTAATGTTTTATTAGCAGCTGTTCGTGCAAAAGGTAAAACGATTATTGAAAATGCTGCAAGAGAACCTGAGATTATTGATGTCGTTAATTTATTAAATAAAATGGGTGCTAATATTAAAGGTGCTGGTACTAGTGTTATTCGTATTGAAGGTGTAGACGAATTACACGGCTGTCGTCATACGATTATTCCAGATAGAATTGAAGCAGGTACCTATTTATCAATTGCTGCAGCAGTAGGTGAAGGTGTAACTGTTAAAAATGTCATTTTTGAACATATCGAAGGCTTACTTGCGAAAATGGAAGAAATGGGCGTGAAAATGACAATTGGAGAAGAAGATATTTATGTAGCTCCTTCTAAAGATTTAAAAGCAGTAAGTATTAAAACATTACCTTATCCTGGTTTTGCTACTGATTTACAACAGCCAATTACGCCATTACTAATGAAAGCAACTGGAGAAGCAAAAATTATTGATACAATTTATCCAAAACGTGTCAATCATATTCCTGAATTAAATCGCATGGGAGCTTTAGGACGTGTAGAAAATGATGTTATTTCCATTACTGGTCCAACACCTTTAACGGGTTGTGAAGTTGCTGCAAGTGATTTAAGAGCTGGAGCAGCGTTAGTCATTGCAGGTTTAATGGCTCAAGGTACAACAAAGATTAGCAATATTGAACATATTTTAAGAGGATATTCTCATATTGTAGAAAATCTACAACAATTAGGTGCCGATATTCAAATGATTGAAGAGGATTAAAATGTCAGAAACAATTGAAACAGTAACTTTACCAGTCTTGCAACAAAAGACTTTAAAAGAAATGTATGCTTTTGCGAAGCATTATAAAATTCCTTATTATGGGCAAATGAATAAAAAAGAATTAGCTCTAGCAATTATGAGAGCTCAAGAAGAAGCTACGGGGTTCTTTCAAGTAGAAGGAGTATTAGATATTAATAATGCAGAAGGATTTGGTTTCCTTCGTCCAATTAACTATTCTACTAGTCAGGAAGATATTTATATTTCTTCTTCTCAAATTCGTAAATTTGCCTTAAGAAATGGTGATTTAGTAGCAGGGCCTGCTCGTCCTCCACGTACGGGTGAAAAGTTTAATGGATTGATGCAAGTTGGAGCAGTTAATGGAAAAGATCCTGAAGAAGCGAAAGAAAGGGATCATTTTCCAGGGTTAACACCACTTTATCCTGAAAAACAAATGAAATTAGAAACGACTACTGGGAGAATTGCTTCTAGAATGCTAGATTTAATTTGCCCAATTGGATTTGGACAGCGTGGATTAATTGTGGCACCACCGAAAGCTGGGAAAACAAGTTTATTAAAAGAAATTGCAAATGGAATTACAACGAATTATCCTGAAGCGGAATTAATTATTTTACTAATTGATGAACGACCAGAAGAAGTGACGGATATTGAGCGTACAGTGGATGCTGAAGTTGTATTTTCAACTTTTGATCAAACACCTGAACACCATATTAAAGTGAGTGAATTAGTTTTAGAGCGTGCATTACGTTTAGTAGAAGATGGACGTGATGTGATTGTTTTATTAGATAGTATTACTCGTTTAGCACGTGCGTATAATTTAACGATTCCACCTTCTGGACGTACATTAAGTGGTGGGATTGATCCAGCAGCTTTTTATCGTCCTAAGCGATTTTTTGGTTCTGCTAGAAATATTGAAGATGGTGGAAGTTTGACGATTTTAGCAACTGCTTTAATTGAAACAGGTAGCCGTATGGATGATGTAATTTATGAGGAGTTTAAAGGAACAGGAAATGCGGAAGTGCATTTATCTCGTGAATTAGCAGAAAGACGTGTATTTCCGGCTATTGATGTGAAACGTTCAGGTACTCGTAAAGAGGAGATTTTACTGGAGCCTCATGTTTTAGAAGCAGTTTGGAAAGTTCGTAATACGATGAAGGGTGACGGACTAGAAACAAGCGAGCAAATCGTGAAGCAATTAAGAGAAACAAAGAGTAATAAAGACTTTATAAAGCGTATTGAATTACTGTAAATATCATTCGAAAGACTTTTCTAAAAATAGCATTGGACGCCAGTAGCCAGTTTCGCTGTCTCTTGGCTAAAAATTGAGCCTAAGGTCTCAATTTTTCCAGGAATATCATCTAATTTTGGCTGATATTACTCATGCTATGGAGAAAAGTCTTTCTCATTTGGATATGAAATTATGAGAATCCGTAAAATAATAATGACTTTCCTATAGTACTAGTAAAGACCCATACGTCTCTCACATAAAAGAGAGTGGATAGAAAGAAAAAACATTTTTACCGTAGCAGTAATTTTATATTACTGGGAAAATTTGAGACCAAGGCTCAAATTTTAGCCATGAGATTCGCGCATGCGAAGCTGCTGGCGTCCCGCTACAGTAAGAATGTTTTTTTATTTCTATCCACGAGTAAAAAAGTTTTACTTTAATCCTTCCCATTCTGCGAAAAATTGGGTTAGATAATCTTTCATAAATTCATGACGTTCTTTTGCGATTTCACGAGCTTCGGGAGTATGTAAAGTGTCAGATAACGTTAATAATTTTTCGTAAAAATGTCCAATAGCGGTATCTTCAAGATCGTGAGCTTTTTCTAACACATCTTGAGGCTCTCCTGTATAAATCGGACGTTGGTTTGCTCCAGAATAAACAAAAGTACGAGCAATCGAAATTGCACCAATCGCATCTAGTCGATCCGCATCTTGAACAATTTTGTCCTCAATGGTAATTGGTTGAAGTGGATTTTTCCCATTTCGAAAACCAACTGCATCAATGGAGTAGAGAATTTTTTTAATTAAATCTTCTGCTAATCCATGTTGTAATAATAAATCTCTCACTTCCAGTTTTGCTTCTTCAACATTAGAAACAATTTTATGATCATATCGATCATGAAGTAGAGCAGCTAACTCAATCTGTAATGAATTAGCTTCAGGGTAATGTACAGCAATTTTTTTAGCATTTTTCCATACTCGTTCAATATGATACCAATCATGCCCAGTAGTTTCTTGAGTAAAAAATTTTTTCATTTCTTTTTGGATAGAGTAAATGATTTCCTTATGATTCATAATTGATTCCTTTCTTATATTGAATAAAAAGACTTTTGGAATTCCAAAAGTCTTTTTGTGATGATTAATGTAAAACTTTATTTAAAAAGTTTCTTGTACGATTATGTTGAGGGTTTGTGAAGACTTGTTCAGGTGTACCGTCTTCAACGACATATCCACCATCCATGAAAATAACACGGTTACTTACTTCACGAGCAAATCCCATTTCGTGAGTTACCACGACCATTGTCATTCCATCTTTTGCTAATTGTTGCATAACTTCTAATACATCCCCAACCATTTCAGGGTCAAGAGCAGAAGTTGGTTCATCGAATAATAAGATTTTTGGCTTCATAGCTAAAGTACGAGCAATGGCTACACGTTGTTTTTGTCCACCGGATAATGTTTTTGGATAAACATCTGCTTTATCTTCAAGTCCAACCATTCCTAATAATTCTAAGGCATGTTTTTCTGCATCTTCTTTTGTTTCACGTCCTAATTCAACAGGAGCTAATGTAATATTCTCTTTAATGGTTAAATGAGGGAATAAGTTAAAGTGTTGGAATACCATTCCGATTTCTTGACGAACAAAGTTCAAATCAGTATTTTTATCGGTTAAATCATAACCATCAACAATAACTTTACCTTCAGTTGTTTTCTCTAGACGATTTAAGCAACGTAAAAATGTTGATTTTCCTGATCCAGAAGGACCGATAATACAAACGACTTGTCCTTCTTCGATTTCTAAATCAATCGATTTTAAGACTTCTAATTCACCGTAATTTTTTTTAAGGCCTTTTACTTCGATAATTGCCATCTTATGCCTTCCTTTCTAAACGAGCTGAAATTTTTGTTAATAGAGTAATAACGATTAAGTACATCATTCCAACAATGAACCACATTGAACTTGATTGTAAGTTTCTTGCAATAATTATTTTACCAGTTTGTGTTAATTCTACAAGTCCTATGATTGATAAAATTGAAGTATCTTTCAAAGTAATAACAAATTGGTTAATAAATGACGGAACCATTAAACGAATCGCTTGTGGCAAAATAATTTTTTGCATCGATTTATAATAGGGTAATCCTAAACTCATCGCTGCTTCACTTTGTCCTTTATCGATCGCATTAATACCACCACGAACAATTTCAGCGATATAAGCAGCAGCATTTAATCCTAATGTTGTAATAGCTGCAATTGTAGCATCTAAACGAATATTTAGTGCTTGAGGAATTCCAAAATAAATGAAGAATGTTAAAACAATTAGTGGAATACCACGCATAAAATCAATGTAGATAGTTGCGATTGTTTCTAATACAGAAATGCGGCTTGTTCTCATTAATCCTAAAAGAACTCCAATAATGGTTGCAATTGCTAAAGAAACGAATGTAATCCAAATCGTATTCCATAATCCATTTAAAAGAGTAGGAGCATTTGTTTTTAATAATCCAAATAAACTTGTATCTTCAGTAGAAGTAGTTGTTGAATCATCTGTTCCAATATATTTATTAATGATTTTATCGTATTCACCATTTGATTTTAAAGTAGCTAATCCACGGTTGAAAGCTTCGATAAATTCAGTGTTTTGATTTTTTAATACTGCAACACCGTATTGAGTAACTTGTTCTTTATAAGAAGTTAAGGTCATTGGTAAGTGATTACTGTGAATGGCATATCCTAATACTGGATAATCTTCAAAAGCAGCTACGCTATTTCCGCTGACTACGTCTTGATACATATTAGCAGAATCTTCAAATGTAGAGATTGTAAAACCGTATTGATCTTTAATAGAAGAAGCAAAACTAGCTCCTTGCGTACCAATTTTAACAGCGACATTTTTACCGCGAAGTTCTTCATAAGTACTAATGTTGCTTGAAGTACTTACTGCCATTCCAATACCGCTATCGAAATATGAATCAGTGAAGTCGAATTTTTGTTTTCTTTCATCGGTCATACTCATTCCTGCGATAACTGCGTCAACTTGACCAGCTTCTAATGCTTGAACAGCAGCATTAAATCCTAATGCTTTGATTTCAATTTCAAAATTTTCTTCTTTTGCGATAGCTTTCATTAAATCCATATCAATTCCAACATAATTACCTGAAGTATCTTGGAATTCAAATGGGGCAAAAGTAGTATCTGTTGCAATTGTATATTTTTTTGTTGCAGCTTCAATTGGAGTAGAAAAAAGGAAAAATAAAATTCCTAATAAACTAATCCAGAAGCTCTTTTTCTTAATGTTCTTATGTATTTTCATATAGACCTCCATATTGTTAAAAATTTATGTGCGTCTATTTTACTAAATTTTAATTTAAAAAACAAAAAACAGGTCTCATACCATGTTACATTTTCTGACATGAGACCTGTAAAAGAGTCACTCTTTCTTTAAATGATGATTGAGTTCAGTTAACAAATGAATCATTGTATCTAACCGTTGTTCCATTCGATGAAGTAAGTAAATACTCATTGCAATCGGAAACCCCATATTACTAATTAAAGCAATGAACGGTTGAAGAATATCTGTTTCCATAAAATCACCCCCTACTATAAAAAGGAGATAACACAAAAAAATTACCCCCTAAAGGAGGTAATTCGTTAATTTTGTTGATCTAAACATTTTTGAATGGCTTTAGCAACGCCACCATGTTTGTTATCATCTGTTTGAAATTTAGCAGTATTCATTGCTTCTTGATTCGCATTTCCCATTGCTACACTATAACCAGCAAGTTTTAACATAGAGACATCATTGGAATTATCCCCAATGGCAAAAACTTCGTCCATTGAAATTCCTAAAGTGTCTGCATAGTATTGAAGGGCAATTCCTTTTTGAGCATCTTTGTGAGTGACTTCAATATTTGTTTTAAATGATGAAGTAACGACAAGATTAGGAAGTTCTTGTTCCACATAAGATTTAATTTCCATTAATGAATCTGTAGATTCGTAATTGGAAGTTAAGACTTTATAAATTTTAATCGTTGGGTCTTTTAAAACTTCCTCGATGCTTGAAACATCTGTTGCATCAAAAAGTTTTCTTAATTTTTCAAGTTCAGCTTCAAATTGTTCTGGAGTAAGATCCGGATGATTTTCTTTAAAAGTGGCCACTCTTTTTGCAAATTTTTCTGCAAAATGTAAGGAGAATAATCCTTTTGAAGTCATCATATCCCAATTATTATGATGTTTTTCAATTTTTTGAATCAGTTTACGTGTATCTTCATGAGAAAGAGTAACTTCTTTTAAAATAGTGCCATCTTCTTTATAAATAACGGCCCCATTTAATCCAATGATGGGGCATTGAATATTGGCAGGTTCTAAGCAAAGCGAAGCTTGGTAAAAATCTCTACCTGAGCAAATGACAAAGGGAATATTCTTTTCTTGTAAATAGTGGACCATTTTTACATTATCTGGATGAATGGTAGAATGATCTTGTAAAATTGTCCCATCCATATCACTAGCAAATAATCGAATCATACGTTCTCCTTTTTTGCTTCTTGAATATGTTTATTTAACAATGATAGGTGGGCTTGAATTCTTTTAATACGAGGTTGGCTCATATATTTAAAATTTTGTACATCTTCCATTATTTCTTCAGATAATTCTTTTACTTGTGGAATAATTCGATATTGTAATTGTTTTGTTCCTGTTTGAAGAGTAGGAATTCCATTACTTAAAGTTGAAATGTCTTCAGATAAGCTGACGATATTCTCATATAATTTTTCTCGATTTTTTTTACCATTATGTTTAGTGGTTAATAGAGCCACTGTACTACCAACAATACTCCCAAAGAGTAATCCTTTTACGAATTTTTTCATTTTATTTTTTTCTCCAAATTTCTAAATAAATTTCATCGTGAGAATTTCCCTTAAATTGTTCTTTTTTAATGACTTCAGCATCATTCAAAGGTAATTCTAAAGTTTTATCACTTGGATAAATACTTGGCCATTTATAAAAATAATATTCTAGCTCACCTGTATAATCATCAAGTTGAATATCTTCATTTTCAATAAAAACAAAATCATTTTCTTTTGCTTCAGAAAGATTAAACTCAGCTAATGACTGGATAGAAACATCTGTACCATCAAATAATTTTTTAGAATAATCGGAGACAAATAAAGTTCCATTTTCCTGTTTTACTTTGCTGACGATATTTTCAGTTAAGAAAGTATCTTTTGATTGACGACGATGATTGAAAAGAACGCCATTATCTTTATCTAATACATAAATGACTTTCATATTTATCCCTCCACATGTTTAGCGATATTTTGAGCGATACTTGCTAATTCTTCGTGAGAATAGTCATGAGTTTCCCATTTTAATCCGAAACCTTCTTCGTGTTTATAACGAGGGATTAAATGAATATGAGAGTGGAATACACTTTGAAAAGCAACTTCACCATTATTATTTAAAATATTTACTCCTTTTACATCTGGGTTCATTGCTTTTAAAGCACGAGCAATTTTAGGAATTCTGCTAAATACAGCTGTAGCTAATTCCTCATCATATTCAAAAATATCTTTCACGTGTTTTTTTGGCACGACTAATGTATGACCAGGAGTTACTTGACCTAAGTCTAAAAAGGCAATGACTACCTCGTCTTCGTAAACAATATGTGCTGGAATTTCTTTAGAAATAATTTTATCAAAAATACAATCTGACATGATAAAAACCTCCTTAAATTGTATAGGCAAATCGTACCACGAGTAGTGAAGGAATGCAATGAAATCGCGAAGTTTTTCTTTAAATGAAAGATTCTAGGAACTAGACTGTTTTTTTGATATAATAATGCTAAATTGTGTAGGATTGGAGAACGTTATGACATTAAAAGTAGAGAATATAACAGCTGGTTATACTCAAGTTCCTGTTATTAAAGGAGTTTCTTTTGAAGTACAATCAGGTGAAATCTGTGGACTCATTGGATTAAATGGGGCAGGGAAAAGTACAACAATTAAATGTATTACAAATTTTATTCAACCATTTTCAGGAAAGATTTCCATACAAGGACATACCGTTGAGGAAAGTGTGAGAGATTATCGTAAATTGATTGCAGTTATTCCGGAAACGCCTGTTTTATATGAAGAATTAACTTTTAGAGAACATATTGAATTAACAGCTCGAGCTTATCAACAAGATACACCTGAAACGATACACCGCGCGATGGAATTAGTTGAGAAGTTTCGTTTAACGAAACAATTAGACTGGTTCCCAGCTTATTTTTCAAAAGGAATGAAGCAAAAAGTACTCATTGTTTGTGCATTAATGTTAGATGTTCCATTATATGTGGTAGATGAACCATTTTTAGGATTAGATCCATTAGGGATTCGTACATTATTAACTGTTTTAAGAGAGAAAAAAGAATCTGGTGCAGCCATCTTAATGTCTACGCATGTGCTAGATACTGCAGAAAAATATTGTGATCGTTTCATTGTATTACATGATGGATTGGTTCAAGCACAAGGAGATTTAGAGACTCTTAAAGGTGAAGTTCAAATTGATGAAACTTCATTAGAAGACGTGTATTTTGCATTAACAACGACTACAGGTGATCATCATGAATAGTGAACAATTGTGGGGAAGTCGTTTCAAGACTTATCAGAGAAAAGTAATGAAATATGCCAAATATATGATGAATGATCATTTTATGATTGTTGTCTTTTTCTTATTTGGCTTTCTATTATTTCAATATTCAACATGGTTAAAAACAATTCGTATTTTAGAATGGCCTTTGATCTTATTTGTTAGTTTGTTATTAGCTATTGTTCCTTTATTTGGTGAAATTGCTACTTATGTAGAAGAGGCTGATTTACACTTTTTAAGTGTAATTGGGGAAGATTTTAAGCCTTATTTTAAACGTGCGATTCGTTATAGCTGGATTTTTCCATTAGTGATGAATTTTATTGCAACGATTTTTGTGTTGCCGATTTTTATGCAAGCATATGGAAATGGAATGATTCCATTTTTTGCCATTTTCGTAACGCTATTATCACTTAAAGGATTCCATTTTATGATTCAAAAATCAATTTTTGAAGGAAAATTACCGAAGAATTCCTACTATAATGTAGCACTCTATTTGGTAAATAGTATTTGTTTATTTGGAATTCTTTCTTTTATTCCAAAAGTGTTTTCTTTATCGATGACACAAGTATTGGCAGTTCTTGCAATTGGACTTTATCGTTTTGCATCTGCTAAAACGGTAAATTTTGACTGGAATGAAATGATTGAAAAAGAGCAAGAACGTCAACAAAGAATATTTAGAGTGATTGCTTTGTTTGTAGATGTGCCGTTTTTAAAGAAACATCAAGCAAAACGCAATCAATCATTAGATATTTTCGTTGGAAAACTAACACCAAATCGTATTCATCCGTATCGCTATTTATTAGTTCGAACAGCGTTAAGAAGTTCTAATTATACTTCGGTGTTACTTCAAATGATTATAGCAACTGTTTTATTATCATTTGTTAGTTCTGTTTGGTATTGGATAATTGCCATTCAATCGATGATGATACTAGTGATTTGTTTCCAATTTGCTTCCCTATATAAACATCCAAAAGCTCATTCGATTTATATTCATTCCTTATATGAACCAAAGGAAATGATGGATGATTTTATTGGAGTTGTTTTACAGTTAGTCATTGGAGCAAGTGTGATTATCAGCTTATTAACAGCTTTAGTCTCAAAAAATACTTTCGTATTATCGGGTCTTTTATGGTATCCCTTATTATCTGCAGCATTTTTATATGGTTATTTAAAACCACGTTTAAATCGTAAAAAGAAAAGAAGATAGATTTTAACCGTGAAGCTTGACGGAAACATTTGGACAGCATAAAATGAAAGATAACGAATAAACTCAAGAAATGGTCGGTAGGGATAGAAATATGGAACAAAACATGGATGCAGGATGGGAATTACATCCTATTGGGGGAGATACCGGACAAGCCTATATGGCAGTGAGAGCACAGGAGAGAGTCTTTTTAAAAAGAAATTCTTCGCCATTTTTAGCTGCATTATCAGGAGAGGGAATTGCTCCTAAACTAATGTGGACCAAGAGAGCTGGAAATGGAGATGTTCTAACAGCTCAAGAATGGTTAAATGGTCGATCCTTAACAACTGAAGAAATGAATTCGATGGAAGTGATTGATTTATTAAAAGAAATCCATCAATCTCCTAATTTACTATTAATGCTTCAAAAAATTCAAGGAGAAGAATATACTGCTCAGCATTTCATTGAAGATTATTTAGTAAATTTACAGTCAGGTTTACAAAGTCATCGTTTCTTATCAGAAGTGTTAGATTATTTAAAAGAAACATTGCCTCTTGTATTAGAAGCAGGTAAAACCGTTTGTCATGGTGATTTAGATCGTCGTAATTTTTTATTGGCAAATGATAAATTATATTTAATTGATTGGGAAATGGTTCGTTTAGCTGATCCTGTATCAGATTTAACGATGATTTTAACTCAATACATTCCTGTTCATCAATGGGGTGAATGGTTAGATGCTTATGGGTTAAATTTATCAACGAATATTTATCAACGAATTGAATGGTATGCTTTGATGAATTGTTTAAACTTTATTAAGAAAAGTCATTTTGAAGGTCGTTATTATGAAATGAATGAAAAGATTTTAGTTGTAAAATCAATTTATAATCATCGTTTGATGAAAGAAGAGGAGTAAAAAGAATTGCGTTTAAGAAATAAACCATGGGCTAAAGATACTTTATTAGCTCATCCAGAAATGGTGATTCAAAATCCAGAAGACTGGAAAGGGCGCTGGAAAGAGCGTTTTGGAAATGATCATCCAATTCATATTGAAATTGGATCTGGAAAAGGACAATTTGTTAGTGAAATGGCTAAGAAAAATCCAGATATTAATTATATTGGGATTGAAATTCAAACAAGTGTTATTGTAGTTGCATTAGAAAAAGCTTTAGCTGCAGAAGTTCCGAATTTACAATTATTACATATTGATGGTGGAACAGTGACAGATTATTTTGAAGATGGTGAAGTTGATCGGATTTACTTGAATTTCTCAGATCCATGGCCTAAGAAACGCCATGCTAAAAGACGCTTGACTCATGCTGATTTTCTTAAAGCATATGAACAAGTATTACCTTTAGAAGGAGAAATTCATTTTAAAACAGATAATCGAGGATTATTTGAATATAGTTTAGCTTCATTTTCTCAATTTGGAATGATTTTAAAGCAAGTTTGGTTAGATTTACACCAAGTAGAATTTGAAGGCAATGTGATGACCGAATATGAAGAAAAGTTTTCTGCTAAAGGACATCCTATTTATCGAGTAGAAGCAATTTTTCCTAAAGAACGTCATCCCTATGAAGTAAAATAGAGGAGTGAGTAAAATGTCAGAAAATAAATCATCTTTTACAGCAGGAGTATTCCTTGCAGCCGGTGCATTTGTTGGTGCATGGCTCGTTTCTAAATTTTATGAGAAGAAACTAGTAAATGGAGATGTCATTGTAGGGAATGTTCGTCGTTTATTTACAGTTGTTGGTACAATTGAAGGCTCATGGATTGAAATGGAACCAGTGTATATTGAACAAGAAGATTTTAGTGGATATGTATACTATGGTGGCATTACTCGTAAAGAACAAGAAGAATTGGTACAATATGAATTTTACGCAGATGCTAAAACAGGTGCAGTTCTAGATTTATATAAAATAGCGTCAGCCTAATGGTGAGGAATGCTCATACAAAAGAGTGACGTGTAAAAGGAGCTCTGAAAGGACTGGAAACGGGACATTAGAGCTTTTTATTCTTATGGAGGCAAGAACAATGGAAAAGAAAATAGAAAGTTTAATCAAAACTTTAACAGAATTACAATCAACAAGTGGACATGAAAAAAATGTTCGAGAATTTATGAGAAAAGAAATGGAGCCATTAGTCGATCGTATTGAGCAAGATGGTTTAGGTGGCATTTTTGGGGTTCGTGAACATAAAGATGCGAATGCGCCTAAAATTATGATTGCTGCACATATGGATGAAGTAGGATTTATGGTGACAAATATCACTGCAACAGGTTTATTAAAAGTTAGCCCACTTGGTGGTTGGAATCCATATGTCGTTTCTGCGCAACGTTTTACATTGCAAACTCGTAAAGGAGATTATCCTGTTATTTCTAGCTCTATTCCTCCACATTTATTACGTGCAGCGGGTGGACAACAAGCAGCAGTGAAAGTAACAGATATTTTATTTGATGCTGGATTTACTTCAAAAGACGAAGCTGAAGAATATGGAGTTCGTCCTGGGGATACCATTGTTCCAATGGTTGAAACGATCTGGACAGCAAATAAAAAACGAATGATTGCAAAATCATGGGATAATCGTTATGGTTGTACAGTAGTATTAGAAGCTTTACGTGAATTGAAAAATGAAGTTTTACCAAACACATTAATTGCTGGAGCAAATGTTCAAGAAGAAGTTGGATTACGTGGGACAGGACCAAGTGTTACAAAATTCAATCCAGACTTATTCTTTGCAGTAGACTGTTCGGCAGCAGATGATTTAACAGGTTCAAAAGATACATTTGGACATTTAGATCAAGGATTTTTATTAAGAATATTAGATCCAGGTTTGATTACATTACCTCGTATGAAGGAGTTTTTAGAAGATACTGCTTTAACACATAATATTCCGTTCCAATACTTTGTTTCGCAAGGTGGAACAGACGCTGGAAAAGCTCACCTAATGAATCAAGGTGTTCCAAGTACGGTGATTGGGGTATGTGCTCGTTATATTCATACGCATCAAACAATGTTCTCAATTAAAGACTATGAAGCAGCACGTGAAATGGTCATTCAAACGATTCGTGCATTAGATCGTAGCACAGTTGATACGATTTTAGATGGAAGAACAAATTAAGTTAAAAAATAAATTTAAGGAGATTATTATGTGGTTAAGTTTTTATAATCAAGAAGGCATTTCAGATACATTATTATTAACATCAGGAGCGGCAAGTCGTTATGATGTAGCGATCGAAACGAAAAATGGAGTAACACGTGTATTCGATGAAAAAACAAATACAGTGATTGGTTACAATATTGCAGGAATTTCAAATCATATTCGTTTTGAAAAAGCAGGACAACAATTTTTATCTACAGAAGAGCAAGAAATCGTTAAAACATTAATTCAAGAAGCAGGGTTTGATGGAGCGTCATTAGATTTATCTCCAAAAGATACTTTAGTAGTTGGTTATGTGGAATCTTGTGTTCCTCATGAAGACTCAGATCATTTACATGTTACACAAACACGTGTCAGTCAAGATACAGTTTTACAAATTGTTTGTGGAGCTCCAAATGTAAAAGCAGGACAAAAAGTTGTAGTAGCCACTCCAGGAACGGTAATGCCAAATGGAAGCATTATTTGGTCAGGAGAATTACGTGGAGTAGAAAGTCACGGAATGTTATGTTCTGCTCGTGAATTAGGCTTAGAAAATGCGCCTGCTAAAAAAGGAATTTTAGTGTTAAATGATGATGCTGTTATTGGAGAGCCGTTTAAAGGTTAAATTATCGAAGAGGAGTGGTATTTTTGTCAGATAACCATCGTTCGATGAGAGAAATAAGTAATCAACATTTACCAAATAAGAAAAATTTCCAAACAAAATGGGTTGATTTTCCTAATCATTTGCACCCGAAAGAAGAAGTGGTATTTGATTCTGAACAAGAAGGGGTAAAAGAAGAAACCATTGTAGAACATTATCTACCTTTTTCTCATCCAACTCGTTCAGCATTAGAAGAAAAAATGAATCCTGAAAAAAAAGAAGGGATTTTCCAATCTTTTAAAGAAAGTAGTCAAAGAGGAAACAATCGAGATAAATGGCGTAGTTTTTTACAAGAAAAACCGACTCGTACTCGTTTTACACCTTCAACGGTTCCTTCGATTTTAAAAGGGATGACTCCTGTTAAAAGCGTAAAAAAGCAAGTTGCATATGAAGAATTAGAAAATCAATTAAAAAGAGATGCGGAAGACTTACTTATATTTTCAAGTGAAGAAACACCCTTAGTAACAGTAGAAGAAGTAGAAGTTGAAAGAAAATCTCAAAAGATTGAAAAACAAATGCCATTACAAAAAAGAGTGAATCCTTCTTTATCTTCTAGTCAAATGGTACAAGAAACATTATTGAAGACTTTACCAGATACACAATCAATGGAAGTATTAGCTCCAGAGTTAAAACCTTTACCTGGTAAGCAGAGAAGAGCAATGAATCGTTCACTATCATGGATAATGGAACAAGAACAAGGAAAAGATACTTTACCATATAGTAAAAAGTAAACATAGGAAGTGGAATTGATCATGGATAAAAGTAAAATTTATCATTTTACGGGTATAAAAGGCTCTGGAATGAGTGCTTTAGCCCTAGTATTACATGGAGAAGGATATTCTGTTCAAGGTTCAGACTTGGAGAATTATTTCTTTACACAAAAAGGTTTAGAAGATGCTGGCATTAAAATGTTTCCTTTTAATGCAGAAAATATTCAAGAAGGACAAATTGTCATCGCAGGGAATGCATTTCCAGATAGCCATGAAGAATTAGTGGCTGCACGTGAAAAAGGAATCGAAGTGATTCGATACCATAAATTTTTAGGAGAATTATTAAAAGGATATAAAAGTGTTGCTATTACTGGTTCGCATGGAAAAACAAGTACAACAGGTTTATTAGCACATGTTTTAAGCGCGATGGAACCAACAAGCTATTTAATTGGTGATGGTACGGGACATGGAGTAGAAGGATCTGAATACTTTGTATTAGAAGCATGTGAATATAAACGTCATTTTATGGCCTATAAACCAGATTACGCAATTATGACAAATATTGATTTTGATCATCCTGATTATTATACGGATATTGATGATGTACAAAGTGCTTTTGAATCATTTGGACGTCAAGTGAAAAAAGGAATTATTGCATGTGGAGACGATGCAAGATTACGTGAATTAGATGTGACAACACCAATTACTTATTATGGAATTGCTAAAGGTAATGATGTTGTGGCAGAAAATATTGAAAAAGATACAGAAGGTAGTCATTTTGATGTATATATTCATGGTAAATTCTATGGTAAATTTGATATTCCTACATTTGGAACACATAATATTTTAAATGCATTAGCGATTATTACTTTTTATTATTTAAATGATTTTAATCCAGAAGAATTAGCATCTAATTTAAAAACTTTTGGTGGTGTAAAACGTCGTTTTTCAGAGAAAAAAATTAAAGAAATTACAGTTATTGATGATTATGCACATCACCCATCTGAAATTCGTGCAACATTAGATGCAGCAAGACAAAAATATCCAACGAAGAAAATTGTAGCGGTATTCCAACCACATACATTTACAAGAACCATTGCATTATTAGATGAGTTTGCAAAAGCATTATCTTTAGCAGATGATGTATATTTATGCGATATTTTTGCATCTGTTCGTGAAAAATCAGGAAATGTTTCGATTGAAGATTTAGCAGCTCTAGTGGAAGGTGGAGCAACTGTATTAAAACTTGAAAATGTTTCACCATTATTAGTTTATAAAGATGCAGTCATCATCTTTATGGGAGCAGGAGATGTTCAAAAATTTGAATTTGCTTATGAACAATTATTAAGTAGTACTTCTCCAACACAAAATTAATAATGAAAATTTAATGAAAATAGTTGACATCATATTTTCATTTTGTTACAATGACTTTACAATTAAATATATGGTTATTGAACTTGAGGCGCGGATGACAAAAGTACGTGATTACGGAAAGGGGATTTCGCCGAAATGTAGCAAAGCTATGTTGGGGGCTGGTCATAATAGGTCAGTCACTGTCACACTCTCTGCCCAGACCAGTGTGAAGTGCAATCAATTACCGGGCAAAAGCAGTTTATGCTAATTTTTTCTGTACACTTTTTTAGGATAAGAGTCTATTCAGGGGAGATTGCGGACCTTTTGTTCGTGATCTCTCTTTTTTTATTTGAGTCCTGAAGTTTATAGCCAAGAGGAGAGGATTTTTATGAAAAAAAATTTATTAAAAGGGTTATTAACTGTAGCAATCGGTTTAGGATTAGCAGCATGTGGCAGTAAATCATCAAGCAATCAATTAGTGGTTGGGATGGAAGCGGGATATCCTCCATTTAACTGGACACAACAAACAGATGCTAACGGCGGAGTAAAAATCCAAGGATCAAATGATTATGCGGGCGGTTATGATGTTGAAATTGCTAAACGTGTCGCTAAAAAATTAAATAAAGAATTAGTAATTGTAAAAACTGAGTGGGATGGCTTAACACCAGGCGTTGTTTCTGGTAAACTAGATGCAATCATAGCTGGTATGAGTCCAACTGCTGAAAGAAAAGAAGCTATTGATTTTTCTGACAACTATTACAAATCACAATTAGTAATGATTGTTAAAAAAGGTAGCAAATTTGAACAAGCTAAAACATTAGCTGATTTCTCAGGTGCTAAAGTAACTGGACAATTAAACACTTTCCACTATAGTGTCATTGATCAAATTCCAGGTGTTGCTAAACAACCTGCAATGGACAACTTCCCTGCTATGCGTGTAGCATTACAAGCTGGAACAATTGATGCATATGTTTCTGAATTACCTGAAGGTGTTTCTGCACAATCTGCAAATTCAGATTTTGTAATGATTAAATTAACGGATGGATTCCAAGCAAGTGATGAAGATACAGATACAGCTGTTGGATTGAAAAAAAATAGCCCATTAAAAGATGCTATCAACAAAGCTTTATCAGAAATTTCTGATGCTGAACGTCAACAAATTATGGATGAAGCAATTAAAAATCAACCTGCTGCAAACTAACATATTTTATTAAACTAGAAGGGGAAACTCTTCTAGATACATAACTAAAAAAAGAAAGAGGGCAAAAGATGAATATTGAATGGATTATCAAAATTATACAAGATAATTGGCCAATGTTTCTTAATGGAGCTTGGGTAACCTTATACATTTCTATTATTGGGACAATTATTGGAACAGGAATCGGATTATTGATTGGTTTAGTAAAAACAATTCCAATGCCAGAAAAAGGTTCTAAAAGAATTACTTTAAAAATTGCGAATGCTTTATTGACAGCATATACTGAGTTCTTTAGAGGAACTCCGATGATTGTACAAGCCATGGTTATTTATTATGGGTCAGCTTTAGCATTTGGTATCGACATGGATCGTACATTTGCTGCGATTTTCATTGTATCGATTAATACAGGTGCGTATATGTCTGAAATTGTTCGTGGAGGAATTATTTCTATCGATAAAGGGCAATTTGAAGCAGCTCAAGCAATTGGGATGACACATACTCAAACAATGATGAATGTCGTGTTCCCACAAGTTATTCGTAATATTTTACCTGCGACAGGAAATGAGTTTGTTATTAACATTAAAGATACTTCAGTATTGAACGTAATCTCTGTTTCAGAATTATATTTTGCAACAAAAACAGTTGCGGGAGCAAACTTCCGTTACTTTGAAACATTCTTTGTCACATTGATTTTATACTTCATTATGACAACTGTTTTAACACAAATTTTACGTTATATTGAACGTAAAATGGATGGTCCAGATAACTATGAAATTATTCATTCAGATCCATTAAATTCAAATTCAATGGCATCTGTATACGAAAAAACGAAAGGGAAAGGATAAGAATCATGAGTCAAGAAGTAGTAACGATTAAACATTTAAATAAAGTATTCGGGACTCATGAAGTCCTTAAAGATATTTCGTTCTCAGTCCAAGCTGGGGAAGTAGTAACGATTATTGGGTCTTCAGGATCTGGTAAATCTACTTTATTACGTTGTGTGAATTTATTAGAAAAACCAACTTCTGGTGAAATTTTATATAACGGAAAAAATATTTTAGATGAAGACACAAATATTTATGAATATCGTACACATTTAGGGATGGTATTCCAACAATTTAATTTATTTAATAACTTAAATGTATTAGAAAACTGTACAGTGGGTCCTATTAAAATATTGAAAAAATCAAAAGAAGAAGCAGAAGAAATTGCGAAAAGTTTCTTAGAAAAAGTTGGTATGAGTGCTTACTTAAATGCTCGTCCTCGTCAACTATCTGGTGGACAAAAACAACGTGTAGCGATTGCTAGAGCTTTATCAATGCAACCAGATGTATTATTATTTGATGAACCTACTTCTGCATTAGACCCAGAAATGGTGAATGAAGTTTTAGAGACAATGAAGAGTTTAGCCCATACTGGATTAACAATGATTATTGTGACGCACGAAATGGAATTTGCTAGAGACGTAAGTGACCGTGTTATCTTTATGGATAAAGGGGTTATTGCTGAAGAAGGAACTGCTGAGCAAATCTTTACAAATCCGCAAAAAGAAAGAACAAAAGAATTCTTGATGCGTGTATTATCATAAAAATATTTTTTATAGTATAAAAAAGGCAGCAGATAATTAGAAGTATCTGCTGCCTAAGTATTTTAAAAATAATTTTTTAGAAAGAATAGACTAAAAAGGAGAATTTTTTCGTTTAATAGCTCCTGTTGGACAGTGAGTATAGGCTTCTTTAAAAGCTTCTATTTCATGTTCAGGAATTGGACTGCTTCCAGTATTATCATCGTGTTTCATGAATGCTATTCCATCGTTATCGTATTCAAATAGTTTACTAGCTTTTAGTTGGCAAATGCCACAGGCAATACAACTTTCACAATCTACTTTTCCATAAATGGATTGATTTTGTTTTGAATTCATAGGATAGCCTCCATTTCTAAAGAGAATGATAGATACTGTAAGTTTCTCATATTTCAAAAAAATTTTCAAAAGATTTAAAATTTTTGAAAAAGTAATGACAATAACAAAAAATGTGTTAAAATGTTATCTATAGATTGAAAAGATTGCATATTATTAGGAAAATGTGCTATAGTTTTAAATGAATAAAGTCTAATGACGACAGTGGTTGAATTTAGGAGGATTTTTAATGAGTGATAATTTAAATAATGAAAG
>ERZ772999.407-NODE-407-length-27610-cov-4.813754_pt1 | contig 27610 bp, 25 predicted proteins | sample MGYA00511467_ERZ772999 | MGnify/ENA primary metagenome ERZ772999 (study PRJEB29015, sample SAMEA2738064) | human oral metagenome | biome: human oral; feature: human-associated habitat; material: saliva | place: China | collected 2218 ... | reverse complement strand
GCATAAGACTGGCTCGCGTATAGAGTTCATCATCCGCCCCCAGAATACAGACCTGGCAATGGGGCAAAGTCACACCCCGCTCTAAAATGGTCGTGGTCACCAATAAATCCAGCCTGCCTTGTCGTAGCGCCGTTACCTTGTCCTGGCGCTTGGGGTCACTGGCATGAACTGAGCTTAGCGCCAGATTCGGCAGCAAAGGCTTCAAAAGGCGAGCACAGGCCTGGGCTTGCGGAATGTGGGGCACAAAAAGTAATTTAGGACCTTCTAAATGGCCGAAGCGCCGCAAAATCTGCTTAAGCGGCCGAATCAAGCGACCGGCAGCTAAGCCCTTAGGCCAGGCCCCTACCCACTGCAACTCTGGCAGGGGCAAAGGATGTCCATGATAGCGAGCCGGCAGTTGTTGGCAGACCAAGCGCCCCGCCTCCCAGTCAGACAAGAGCCGGTCATCCGGTGTGGCGGTCAGATAAACTAATAAGCCACCCGGTTTAAGGGCTCGCCTTACTGCCTCATGTAGGGCACGAGAATCCACATAGGGAAAGGCATCCACCTCATCCACAATCAAGCAGTCAAAGGCCTGATAGGAACGTAACAGTTGGTGGGTTGTGGCTAGCGTTAGGGGCTTGAGCTCATATCGATCTTGGCTCCCCCCATAGAGGACCTGACAGTCTAAGCCAGCAAAGGCTGCCTTAACACGAGGCGCTAGCTCCAAGCAGACATCAATTCGGGGCGAGGCCAGACAGACCCGGCCTCCATCCATGAGCACCTGCTCCAACAAAGGAAAAACCAACTCGGTCTTGCCAGCGCCAGTGACTGCCCAGACTAATTGTGGTCGCCGCTCCTGGCCCCGCCAGGTTTCAACTAGCTTCTGGGCAATTTCAGCCTGACTTGGTGTCAGTTCCCCCTGCCAAGTCAGCGGAGACTGGCTCAGGAGCCGTCCCGCTAGAGCTGGCTGACAATACAGCCTTTGGCCTGACATGACACGACCTAGAGATAGGCAGTCCAAGCAATAAGTCCTAGGCTGACCGTCCAGCCCTTGGAAGGTCCAAAACTGACGCGGATCTTGGTTACCACAACGACCACAGACCCAGGGCGGTCCCGTCAGGGCAGGCTTTGAAGGCAGACTAGCTAGCCAAGTTTCTAGGTTCTGCCCCCTAGCTTCCGCCAACTTCCATACTTCTTGGGCTTCTGTCTGGGTCAAACAGCGACCTGCTAAATAATCCTGGACTTCCATCTCGATCCCTCCCTCTATAAATACCCAAAAGAGGGGGACTTAACACTTTTCTTCTTCTAACATTTTGATGACAAAACAAAAAGGCTAGAACCCTTAGGTCCTAGCCTTGATTATTTTAGTCTTGTTGTTCAACGAATTTCCAACTTGGGTGGATAGTATTCAGTTCCTGGGCGATGTTAAGACAGTGGTCACCAATACGCTCGAAGTCGGTCAGAATCTTAGCGAAGTGGACACTGTTGCTGGTCCCACAGACCTTACTCTTAAGCCGTTGAATTTGCATGCGTTCGAAGGTTTCGTAGGCTTGGTCGATTAATTGTTCCTGGTTGTTGACTTCCTCCAGGTTATCACCCACGGTTTCCTTGAGTTGGTCTAAGATTTCTAGAGCCAAGCGTGACATGGTTGCTAATTCTTCCCGCGCTTCTTCAGACAGGTCGTGCTTGCTGTCATGAATTAGAAGCAGACGCTCCATAATGTTGGTAGCATGGTCGCCCAGACGCTCTAAGTCAGAGGCAATCTTGACATATTCCCCACTCTGCAAATTGGCATCGTGGGTCAGAGACATGGCCGCATATTGGACAATCTGCTGGTTGAGCTCGTCGATGTCCTGCTCACGACTCTTAATCTCGGCCACCTTCTCCTCAACCTCTGTCTCATCATAGAGGCTGAAGGCAATGGCTACGTTTTGTCGTACTAAACCTAACATATTCATGACTTCCTTGTAGAGTTGCGCCCCCATCATGGTGGTCAAACCAACATGGTATTCTTGATTGAAGATGTTGAAGTCCAAGTGATGCACCACACTTGGTGTTGGCGCTTCTGGTAAGATTGGCAAGAAGACATAGGTCAGACGCACTAATTGAGCCCCAAATGGCAAGAGCAAGAAGGTGGTCACCACGTTGAAGATAGTATGAACGTTGGCTATTTGGACTGGCACATTGCCTGGCGTTAGGCCTTCCATCCAGTGGACAAATGGCGTTGTCATGCTAATAGCTACGAAGATGACCGTCCCAATTACGTTGAATAAGAGATGAATCAAGGTCGCCCGCTTAGCATTACGCTCGGAACCAATCGAAGCCAGAATGGCTGTAATACAGGTCCCGATGTTTTGCCCGAAGAGGACGTAAATGGCGCTTGGCAAGGTAACAACCCCACTGAGGGCCAAGGTCTGCAAAATCCCGACTGAGGCTGAACTGGACTGAATGATGGCGGTAAAGATGGCCCCGACCGCAATCCCCAGTAATGGATTCTCGAATTTAGCTAAGAGACCAGTAAATTCTGGCATATAACGGAGCGGCTCCATGGATTGCGACATGTGTTCCAAGCCCATGAAGAGCATCCCAAGCCCAATCAGGACTTGGCCCGCAGCTGCGGAGCGGCCTTTGGCGGCAAACATGGCCAAGAGGACCCCAGCGAAGAGGATAAGTGGCGCATAGGCCGAGAAATTCAAGGCAATCAACTGCCCGGTAATGGTGGTCCCGATATTGGCCCCCATGATAATCCAGACCGCACTTTTGAGGTCCATTAAACCTGAGTTAACGAACCCAATGGCCATAACTGTGGTCGCGGAAGAAGACTGAGTCAAGGCAGCGACTAAGGCACCGACCCCTACCCCGATGAAGCGGTTAGCGGTCAATTTCTCCAGAATCTGCTTGAGACGACTGCCGGCAGCCGTTTCTAGCCCTTGTGACATGAGGGTCATCCCGAAGAGGAAGAGCCCTAAACCACCCAAGAGGCCGAAAATATTCGTTAATGCCATGTGATAATTCCCTTTCTTTCAATAGACACGATGATTTCAACTAACTATAGTATAACAAGACTTATAAGGAAAAAAAAGAAGAATTTAAAAGCAAAAGAAAAAGCGGCTAGGACGCTTATCCTAGCCACTTTTATTAGTTTAAACTCGCCCTTAGTTAAGACTAAGCATGACGACGCTTAGTCCCCCATAAGATACCCAAGCCTGTCATAGCCATGAGGCCAGCTAAGGCTAAGGAGAAGGTCTCAGCAGAACCTGTCTTAGGTAGGTCCTTCTTGCCTGGATCTTCAGGACGTTTTGGTTGATGGGTGTTAGTCAAGGTCACTTGATTTACCCCAGTTTGACTGCTTGTGACACTATAACCGCTTGGAACGGCTACTTCCTCCACTGTGTAGACCACTTCTTTGCCTTCTTGGTACTTAGCCAAATCAGCGAATACATGGCGCCAGTCATTGTCGGCCTTGAGGGTCACAGGCTCGCCAAAGGCTTTGCCATTGGCATAGAGTTGGATCTGAATTTGACTTGGACGTAGCTTGTCTTGATCGTTTTGGTCATTCCAGACCTTGCGAACTTCAAAGGTCGTTACTTCTGGCTTGTAGTGGTTGGTGATATTGTATGCTTCATAGCTTGGTCGGTAACCCGCCTTGTCTAAGCCAGCATCCACTAATTCCTGTACGGAGTAGCTGATTGCCTTGCCCTTAGCAAATTGAGGGAGGTTGCTGAAGCTATAGGTCCAATTGTTGGCTGCGGTCACGACTTGGCTAGCCACCACTTGGCCGTCAGCATAGAGTTGAACAGTCACAGATTCAGGGCGTTTGCCATCTTGGTTGTTAGCATCGTCCCATGTCTTCTGCCCCTTGACTTCAGTGGTCGCAGGTGTATGTTGGTTGACGATGAGGACATTACCCGGACTTACTTGACTGATCGTGCTAGTATAGCCACTTGGTTGGTCGACTTCTTTGACGCTATATTCAATGGTCTTACCATTGGCTTTCTCCGCCAAACCTGACCAGGTGTAAACCCAATTATCAGTGGCTGTCAAGGTAACTGGGCTACCTGAAGCGACACCGTCAGCATAGAGCTGAACTTGGATTTGACTCGGACGCAAGCCATCTTGGTCGCCTTGGTCTTGCCATTGCTTGGTAACTGTCAGGCTGGTCTGACCTGGCGTATGGCTATTTGTTAGGTTATAGCCTTCTACTTGTGTGCTGTATTCTGCCACCGCATCCTCGGTAATCGTGTAGACCACGGCTTGGCCAGCGGCAAATTTTGGTAAATTATCGAAGCTATAGGACCAGTTATCAGCAGCGGAAACTTCCTTGCTTGCCTTAAGGACACCATCAGCTAAGAGGTTGACCTTAATACGTTCTGGACGGACGCCATCTTGGTTATTGTTGTCTTTCCAAGTCTTAGCCCCAGAAAGGCTCGTGACTTCTGGAGTATGGTGGTTAGTCAAGGTCGTCGTACCTGCTTGTGTGCTTGGTTGATCTGCTTGATAACCTTCTGGCACGGCTACTTCGCGTGCTTGGTAGGAAATGGCTTTACCTTGGGCCTTTTCTGGCAATTGACTCCAAGTATAGGTCCAATTGTTAGCAGATGTTAGGCTGATTTCATCGCCATATTTTTGATCATCTGCATAGAGTTGAACCTTGAGCTCAACTGGACGGAGACCATCTTGGTTCTGACCATCATCCCATACCTTTTGAACGGTATGACTAGTTTGGCCTGGCGTATGGCTGTTGGTTACGTTATAAGCCTGATAGCTAGCAGTGTACTCTGCAACGGCTTCTTCTTGAACACTGTAAGTGATGGCCTTGCCAGCCTTATTCTTAGGCAGATTGCTAAATTCATAGGTCCAATTGTTGGCCGCATTAGCGACTGCTGTTTGACCGGTCTCGACGCCATCTGCTAAGAGCTTGATGGTTACCTGTTCTGGACGGACACCATCTTGGTTGTCATTGTCTTGCCAGGTCTTAGTCCCTTGGACAGAAACCGTTTCTGGGGTGTGGCTGTTGGTAAGGTTGTATCCATTGACGCTTGCTGTATAGCCTGCAACGGCTTCTTCAGCCACGCTATAAGTAATGGCCTTACCGGCTTTGTTCTTAGGTAAGTTGGTAAATTCGTAGGTCCAATTGTTAGCTGCGCTAGCAACTGCTGTTTGGCCGGTCTCGACGCCATCTGCTAGGAGCTTGATGGTCACTTGGCCTGGACGGAGACCATCTTGATCATCATTATCTTGCCAAGTCTTAGTCCCGGATACGCTAGTCAAGTCAGTAGCGTGGTTGTTGGTGATGTCGTAGCCGTTGACGGTTGTGTTATAGCCGGCTACTGCTTCTTCGGCCACACTATAAGTGATAGGCTTACCCGCCTTATTCTTAGGCAAGTTGCTAAATTCGTAAGTCCAGTTGTTGGCTGCTGTCGCGGTCGTGGTTTGACCTGTTTCAACGCCGTCAGCTAAGAGCTTAACGGTGATTTGTTCTGGACGCAAACCATCTTGGTTGTCGCCATCTTCCCAAGTCTTAGTCCCTTGGATAGAGACAGTCTCTGGGGTGTGGCTATTGGTAAGGTTGTAGGCATTTACCTTTGTGGTATAACCGGCTACTGCTTCTTCGGCCACACTATAAGTGATAGGCTTACCGGCCTTGTTCTTAGGTAAGTTGCTAAATTCGTAGGTCCAATTGTTGGCCGCTGTCGCGGTTGTGGTTTGACCTGTTTCGACACCGTCAGCTAAGAGCTTGACGGTAATTTGTTCTGGGCGCAAACCATCTTGGTTGTCGCCATCTTCCCAGGTCTTGGTCCCGCGCACGTCCACTGTCTCTGGGGTGTGGCTGTTAGTAATATCGTAGCCGTTCACGGTTGTGGTGTAGCCTGTAACTGCTTCTTCGGCCACGCTATAGGTAATGGCTTGACCTTGGGCATCCTTAGCTGCAAGACCAGTGAATTCATAGGTCCAACCATTGGCTGCTGTCGCAGTAGTTGTTTGGCCTGTTTCAGTTCCGTTAGCTAAGAGCTTAATGGTTACTTGTTCTGGACGCAAGCCATCTTGGTTTTCAGCATCGGACCAGGATTTAGTCCCGCGCACATCTACCGTGGTCACCGCTGGTACGTTGACAACCTGCTTCAGCACGCTCTTATCTGCGCCAAAGTCGCCACCTTGGATCTTAATTTCTTCATTAGATAATTGGTAGCCGTCTGGCGCCTTAATCTCACGCAGGGTATAGGCATCCCGCAACAAACCTGCGACTTGCCCGTTCCCTTGGGCGTCGGTCACAATCTTGCCGACAACCTTTTTGTTGGCATCCCGCACAACTTCGAATTCAGCACCGGCTAAATCTTTGCCTTGGCCATCATGCTTATGGACCTTGACCACGAAGGTATAGCCCTCGGCATTCCCGCCGGCAATTGAGTAACTGTAATCATAGTTAGTATAGGCGACGGTCCCGTTGGCATCATTCATGGCAGCATAGTTGCCAAATTTCTCGCCATCAGCCGCATCATAAGGAATATTGACAGTATAGAGAATTTCAAAACCAGTCTGAGTATCTAAGTCCCCAAAATCAATGGTGAAACCTGTGTTACCTTGGTCCCAAGTGATATTGTAGGAGCCTGCTGCGTTAGCCGCATTCTGGAGCACCCAGCCCCCGTTTTGGTAAACCCAGTGGCCCTTGGTGATAGAAACAGAGCTTTGGTCAATAGCTAGGCCTTCGTCCTTGAGGTAGTCGCGGATGACGACATGTTTACGTTGCTCCCCACGACGGTTAACTGCCACGATGTAGCGAATCTTATTAGGCTGACCTGGTAATTGCCAACCAGACTTATCCATTGGATTCCCCTTAGGAATTGGCGCCCCCTCGAAAGGTACAGAGCCCCCTGGAATTGGTTTGTTTTCTACTACAAAATTCAATTCCACGTTACCCTTCTCAGTAACCTCGGCATGGTTAATCCGAGCGTAGAAGAAGAGGTTCCCGGTGATATCCGAGTTGTTTTGTGCATAACTGGTATAGGTCAGGGTCACAGTGCGAGCACCTGGCTGGATGGTAGCATTGGCCACCACATGCTGACCACTGGAGTCACGCACTTCGAAGTTGGATGCTTCGGTAAAGGCCAAGGTACTTGGCACCTCAATTACGGTAGTATCCCCAGCCTTGATGACATTGTTAGGCAGGGTAAAGTCTACATTAATCCGAAAGGCTTCCCACTTCAAGAGATTCTTGGTGATAGGCTTTCCGTCACGTGTAGTGGCGTAAATTCGCGTCACCACATTGGGTACTGCCTTAACATTTGGCGCTTGACGAATGAGTTCATCTAAGTCGACATCACTAGGCAGATCTGGATCCAAGCCTTCCTCAGACTCTTCCGTCGCTTCTGCTTCTGGTTGAGCTTGGCTGTCACCAACGAGGGCTGAGGTTTCTTGGGGTGCTGCAACTTCTTGCGCCCAGGCACTCACGGGTGAGAGCACACTGGAAAGCAATAAGACCAGCAGGGTTAAATAATACTGCCATTTTTTCATGCTATTCCTCCTTACTTTCAATGGAACATTGACAGTTGTTTTTATCTAAGCTAGTGCCTTAACGGACAGGTTGAGAGCCTGCTCCCCGAAAAATGGCCCTAGTATTACTCGTATCTTACCGTAAAAATCTTAATAAATCAAGGCTATTTCGGTATTTTGAGCCCCTTAGAGTGAAAAATGTTCAGACATAAACACACCGCCTACTCCAAGAGCAGACGGTGATGAATGGCTTATTGGGCACCCAAGAGTAATTCCTTCATATGAACCAGTTGGGTGATGGTGCGGTTAACAGGTGTTGGGATGCCAGCAGCTTCCCCAATTCGGGTTACGGCCCCGTTGATGTAATCAACTTCAGTCAAACGACGGTTGATAATCAAATCTTGGTACATGGAAGCATGGTGTTCACGAATCTTAAGGGAAGCAGAGATAATGAATTGAGTCAGTTCTGCTGGGTCAAATTCCACCCCTTGGGTTGCGGCTACTGCCGTGAACTCTTGGGCGATAGCAGACACTAATTCTTCCGTGTAAGGATTGTCGAAGAAGCCACCCAGGTCGCATTCCAACAAGGCAGTTGGTGCGTTACCGCAGGCATTGACGCAGGCTTTGCGCCAAATGGCTGCCTTGACATTTTCGCTGTAACTAGCTTGCAAGCCCGCCGCATCTAAGGCTGCCACAATGGCTTGGGTCTTAGCACGAGCACTTGGTGTGTCGACAAAGTTTTGCAGGGACAGGCTTCCCACGCCATGCAGTACTGCCCGGCCTGGTCCATCCAAAGCGGCTGACCAAATGGTAGAGCCCATGACTAGGTTCTCTTCGGCCACATATTGCTTCATGACTAACTCGTGGCCTAATCCATTGAGTAGGCAGACCACCGCCGTGTCAGGTCCGAAGACCGGTTGAATGGCTGATAGCATGTCCGCCAACTGCATAGCCTTGGTGAAGACGATGACCACGTCCACTTGTTCGGTCACTTCTTCCGGATAATAGATAGGGAATTGCTCCACCACTTCCTGACCATTCCAGTCGACATGTAGACCATTTTGGCGGATGGCTTCAATATGAGCCGGCCAGCGGTCGATTAAGATAACCTCCTGGCCACTTTGTTTAAGTTGGTAGGCAAAACGGCAGCCCATAGCGCCGGCGCCAGCAATTGCAAATTTCATAGTTTTGTCTCCTTTTCTTCAATTAGATAGTAATACGATAGTTTTCTGGGTCAATCCAGCCTAGGCGGGTGACGAAGAGGTAGTCGCTAGCAAAGCCCAAAACAATTGGGGCCACGACGAAGAGTAAGACTGTTACTAGGCCATTCCCGGCTGTCCAACCCACGATATTGAGGTGGTTGACGGGACCTACTAAACCACTGAGGCCAAAGCCAGCTGATAGCGGCGTCCCCTGAATGTAGAAGACGGAGGCCAGGAGGCCCATAATGCCGGCATTAAGGCAGATTGGCAATAAGAGCTTAGGATGACTGATAATGTTAGGCATGGATAGCTTAGGCGAGCCGATGAAATGGGCGATACAGGTCCCTAGGGAGTTAACCCGACGACCTGCAATGGCTAAGGCAAAGCCACAAGCCACAATCCCTAGGTTGGCCGCCCCTGAACCGACACCCGCCAAGGAAATGGCAATCCCAATGCCGACAGAGGAAATAGGCGACACAATAATCAAGGCAAAAATAATCGCTAAACAGATGCAGAGCGTGGTTTGCTCTAAGGTCAAGAGATGGGCGATAAATTCACCAATCTTACCGGTAATGAGGATGAAGTATGGATAGAGCACACGGCCTAGGCCACCCGCCACAATGACGGTCAAGGTTGGAATGACCAGAATAGCGTAAGCCCCCACCAGTGGTCGCAAGAATTGGATGACCGCTACTGCCAGACCGGCCGTCACACACATGGTGATAATGTCCCCGGTCCCCTTAAGCTGCAGGCCAGACTCTAGGAATTGAAGGGAACCACCTGCCAACATGGTGGTCATACCGACCGTGATGCTCTCTAGGGGGTTAAGGGCGAAACGAATGGCAACCGCCACCCCAATCGCAAAGCCAACAAAGGTGTTGGTGGCACTGACAATCTGGGTCATGAAGGCCAAGTCAGGGAAACTTGGCGTTAGGGCCTTGAAGAGTTCTCCTAGGAGAGCCCCGGGAATCAAGGCAGCGATGACCCCTAGGGCGGAGCCATTTAAGACATTCATTAGGAATGATTTGAAGGATTTCATCATAGGATTTCCTCGCTTTCATCAAGTTTACAAGTACTAGTATACCCTAAGCAAGACTACAAAAAAAGAGGCTGGCCCCATAAAACCCTTCCGACACAAAAAATAAGCTAGGCCCCGGAGGTCCTAGCTTAATATTTCAACTTAGTGATGGTGGTGACAACAACCCTTGGGATGGGGCTTAGGACTGCCATCTGGCAGGGTTGAACGTCTTAAGGTAAAGTAGTCCGGCACCGGGTCCTTGCCCCCTGCTACAAAGGGATGGCAGCGACTAATCCGCGCCAAGCCCATGATGAGGCCCTTGAAGGCGCCGTGTTTTTCAATGGCTTGGATGGTGTAGGTGGAACAGGTCGGACTGTAGCGGCAACTAGGCGGAAACAGTGGCGATAGGGCCAACTGGTAGAAACGCACTAGCTTAATGAAGAGCCAGCGGAACATCCTATCACCCCTTCTGGAGGAAGGTCCGGAAGAGCCACTGAATAATCTCACTGGACAGGAAGGTGAAGAAGAAGAGAGAAGCTGGCCGGTAGAGCAGCACAATCTTGACGAATTCCTTGAAGGTGATGTTGGACATACCGGTAATCATACAGAAGATATCGTCCGGGAAAATGGGCGCCACGAAGCCGATTTTAAGCAAGCGACGGAAGCCCGGGCCATCATTCATTTTTGCGATATAGTGGTCGTATTGCTTGTCTGACAAGAAGGCCTTGATGAAACTCGATCCGAAGCGTTTGCCTAGGAAGAAGTTGATACAGGACCCGATGACCATGCCCGTACAGTTGAGCAGGAAGCCACCAAAGTGACCATAAATTACGTCGCCAATGACATTGTGTAAGCCCCCGGGAATAATGGGATAAATTGTCTGGGAAATTTGTAATAAGAGGAAGAGTAAGGGACCGAATATCCCCATACTTTTAAGCAGTTCTCCAAAACCCCCGCCTTCCTTAAAATAAGGCGAACTGGCAATAAAGACTGAGCCCGTAACGGTCAGAATCAAACCCACAACGGTGAGAATTTGAATCAGCTTCCGTTTTTTATCGAGCGATAGCTTGCTCATAGCGTCTACTCCTTTAAGTCATGTCTCACGGTTGTCCCTTGGACAGACCGTCAACAAGTCTACTATACACTAAAAATCGCATGATGTCAGTAATGTTAACTTTTTTTTAGGATTTGATGTCAAAGTACTCGCCTAGCTAAGTAAAAAGTGGCCAGAGCTCACTAGGCCCTAGCCACTTATGGATTAGAATTTCAAGTGTGGTTCTACTACAATCAGATTATATATTATGAGTTTCTGAACGATATTTTGCCATCATCTCTTCGCATGTTTTGCGTACTAAATAGCATGGGTCATTTTGGCACTTTAACAAAATATACTCTTTTGTACTGTCATTAATCCCATCCACTTTATACATGTTCCAAAGAATATGCCGTTTAATAGCTACCCCTTCATAATCTACCAGTCTAATCAATGTTTGATTTAAAATTTCTCTGTTATCAACACCTCTACCTAACATTAGTAGAACTCTGGCTGCGTGAAACTTAACATCTAAATAATCTGCGTTTAGCCAAATTAACACGTTTTGAAACAAAGCGAGCTCGATCCTATCTGAAAATCTTAGCCTATTATCTACTTCTAGATAGTTGGCTACAACTCTCATTACAGATATAATTGTGGCTTTATCATTTTGAATATGTGACATATACCCAAAAAAATCTGAGTAGCTATCAAATCCCATTGCCGATTTCAGTAGACTAAGTGCTATTTGCAAAGCAATCTTACCTATATTTGAATCCATAAATGTGTTATCAACGTCAATAATATCCGCTTCACTTTCTAATACCTTATCATAAATTTCCTTCTTTTCTTTATAAATATCAGGGTATTTTGCAACAATGCACATCATAAGAGATATCGCATCTAATTTAATATCTATGCCCTGCTTGGAATATATCAATGTATCGGATAACTCATCTATCAATCTAGACAGTAATTTATTGTCATATGAAACAGCATTATTCATTAGCAGATTTTGAATTGTTGCAATGCTCCGTGTTCCTCTAACGTAAAACATCCCTTCTTTTCCTTGTTGTTCGATATCGGTATGTATTATGTCTAAGAGCTGGTGAATATATGACACATAATCTATTTGTGGTTCACTTGAAGTCTCTATTCGATAATTATCACAATAAAAATTTGGTAGTAGCTCGGATATTTTTTTATCTATACTGCTTGTTAATTTAGGATTTTGCTTTCGTAGTCGCGATAAAAAGCTAGGTGTATCTCTAACCAGAGGTAGCGCGTTTTCATCCTCTAACATATCATTTATTTGCTGAATAAATTTGATTGCCACATCATAATCCATCAGATTTAAGTCAATATAACTATCCATAAACTCAAACAAATCTCTATACCAGTACAGATATTTCTTTTCCATGAACTTACCACAAATATTAGCTATCCAGTTATGAGGCACTCTTTCTGCGATTCCAGCCATGTATTTAAAAATGTATTTTCCTAAGAAGACAGTTTTATTATCTTCGCTAAACCACTTATCAATGATTTCTTTGCATAAATTTTCGTATTCATCAAAGCTCGGGGTATTTAAAAAATATCCTACCGTACCCATACCTAGCAAAATGCTTGCATTCTGCTTATGTTTAATTGGTTGATTAAAACAAAAGCTTAGAATCTCATCAGCATCTTTATCTCCCATTAACTTAAAAAGTTGTGGATAGGCTTTTAATAATCGTTCTGAAGATGCAATATCACAGTCAAATATAGCGTATTTCAAAAGATAAAGTTCTGAAGAATATCGCCCATATACAGCACTTAAATACAGTTGCAAATCTCTCACTCTGCCATAAAGAAGTAAAATCTGTGTCAAGGAGCCATTATATAAAGAGATAATATAAGATTCCGTAATTAATTTTAGTAATTCATTGAACTCATTACCATATGTCACCGTAAAGGGAGACTGCGTTTTCCCCTTGTACATCCCTCTTATGTATTTTTGCTGAATAATATCGTCAACTCTATCGAGCCAAGGATAGTGTACTCTCTCTTCACTATTAGATAGTTCTTTTTGCGCCTTAGATTCGCCTAATATCCTATTGTTTCGCTGGGCAAACAAAGATTCCTGATTTCTTAAATCAATCAAAATATCATTTACTAACCATTTAGGTTGATTAGTATTTTTTGCTAACTCTAAAGCTTTCTTAATATATCCAATGCACCCCTCAATATTACCTAAAAAATATGCTTGTATTGCACTCCATCTAATTTTTAATAGTTCTATACTCTCTATATCTCTATCCTTACCTATATCTTCCAGGAAGAGCTCAGTGTTAAATTTCTTTATTGATTCCCCATTAAATAACACCTTTAAAAACAGAGATCCCCACTCATCGACCCTAAGATCACCATACGCATCATCAAAAGACACTGAATCCCCTATAATAATATTGCCAAGAGTTTTCACGCAAGTCCCGCAACTTTTAATTAATGCCCTTGGAATAAAAATCCTATTACTACGATAAGGCTCAATTGATCTAATATGAGTTTCTTCGTTAAGATTATCAAGTGGATGTTCATCTTTACAATAGATGAGGTATACAGTAATAAGATCTTCAATCAACGCTTTAGCTCCTGCATCGCCCAAATCTTGGAAGTTATGAACTGTTTTGCTTTTGGCAAACTGCGCCCCTTGCAAGCTTTTTTCTATCTCCGTCTTTTCTACCGAGTCTTCATCACAAAAATAATAAAACGATTTAATATTATGTCTCTTGGCTATATCAATTTCTTCCTGTACACCAGGCGTTACTCCTACTTTGTTATCTATTAAAAATATACATACATTACAGTCAATAAGATTGAACTTGTAATGAGCTCCTGCAGACAACGTAGAGGCTTCCTCATCCTCAAATAGATATACTGTAGCCACTCCTGTATCTTCAATAAGTTTCTTAAGTCTTTTTCTAACTTGATTGAACTTCTTATTATCTCCACATACCGAACTTATAAAAACTCTAATTTTTTTGGTTGGGCGTAACTGGTACTGCTCTTGTTTATCCGTCTTGTCTGGGTACTCCCAATTTAGCCCAAAAATAGGAAGGTTAAAGCCAGTAATTCGACACCTCATCTTATTCTCTCCCTGTCTTCAGATTTATCTTTAAAAATAGCATAACTAAATTCACTTTATATCTATTAAGTATAATCACTGAACTCAAAGGTAAGCCGATAGCTCTTCGCATATTCTCGTTTACATTTTGAATTCAAGGGCGAATACTACTATATTAGAATTTCAAGTGTGGTTCTACCACAATCAGATCCTTGCTGACTTGGTTGAGAACTTGGCAACCGGTCTCTGTCACCAAGACTAAGTCTTCAATCCGCACCCCTACCTTACCTGGCAGGTAGATACCTGGCTCGATGGAGAAGATTTGGCCGACTTGGGCCTGAGCTTGGTTGAACTCGGAAACATCGCCTGCTTCGTGGACTTCTCGTCCGATGAAGTGGCCGGTCCGGTGGGTGAAGTATTCCCCGTAGCCAGCCTCCTCAATGACCTGGCGCGCCGCCCGGTCAATGCTAGCAAAGGTCACACCTGGACGGACTGCCTTAATGGCCGATTCTTGTGCCTGACGTACGGTCTCATAGACCCGCCGAGACTCCTCATCCGGCTCCCCGTAGAAGACGGTCCGGGTCATATCCGAACAGTAGCCCTTGTAAGAAGAGCCGATGTCAATTACCACTGAATCACCCGGTTGAGGGCGGTCGTCATTAGTTTCGTGGTGGGGATCCGCCCCATTGGCCCCGTAGGCAATAATGGGTTCAAAGGAGAAGCCTTGGCAGCCCAAACGCTGATAGATGCCGGCCAATTCGCTGACCATTTCAGATTCTGGTAAGCCATCCGCCACCAAGTTTATCAGGGCTAGGGTGGCTTGATCATTAAGGGCAGACGCCTCTCGCATGAGTTCTTGCTCCTCAGGTGACTTGATGGCCCGCAGGTCATCCACCAAATAAGCAGCATTCACCGGCTGCAAATCTTGACGCTCCGCCATCAAATCCAAGAGAAAATGACTTGGCCAAACCTTATCAATCCCCGTTTTGCCGGGTGCCAGACTTTGGGCCAACCAGCTGATGACTGGCTCCCCATCACGATAGGTCACCACTTCTATGTCGTGCTCCAAGCCACTCGCTAGCGGGAAGAGTTGGTTGAGATAGAGTTGATGACGACCGTCAGCTGCTACCTTGAGCAGCAAGAGCCGCTCTCCCGGCTGGGTCTCATAGCCAATCAAATAAGCAATACTTGATGGGTCAGTCACTAATTGTTGGGCAATCCCCGTCGCCTTGATGCCCTGAACTAGGGCTTCTAATCGTTCAGCTTGCATGTATACGCGCTCCCTTCTTCTTTCCCTTCTATTATAACACAGGGATTTGCTGGGACCCAAGACAAAGCCATAAGAAAAGGCTGGGAACTCGTCCCAGCCTCGGAGCTGTCTATTCGATAATTTCTGTCTCTAGGACACCTGCTGCTTCAAAGGCAGCCGCCAACTGGCAGAGGACCCGTTCCTGGCCCTTGCCGGCCCAAAGCTGGACACCCAGCGGTAGGCCTTCTGACGATTTGCCCAGAGGCAACATGATGGCCGGTTGACCAGCCAGGTTTTGGAGGAAGGTCCAAGGCGTATAAGCCCAACTATCCTGCCAACGCTCCATAATGAGGTCGGTGCGAGCCTCTTTGGCTAAGCCCTCCTGATTCAAGAGGCGCTGAGCCATCTCCGCCGAAGCCGCAAAGCTCCCATGCAAGGGCGCCGGCCCGTTGGTCCCAGGCGTCAAAAGTAAATCATAGTCCTGGAAGAAATTCTCTAAATCAGCCGCTAGCTGATCCCAACGACCCAGCAACTGGCTGTAATCGGCAGCATCCCAAGGCAAGCCGGCCTGGTAGATGCCCCAGGTCATTGGCTCCATATCGTCTGGCGTCAAAGCGCGACCCAGACTAGCCTCAAATCCTCGCATCATGGCAACCGTCTCAACGGCATTCATGGTGGTATAATCACGCGCCGCCGCTATGACATCCACTGGGAAGTCAACTGGGACGAGCTCATGACCCATGCTTGCCAATCGTTCTACCGTCTGGCGCAACAAGTTGGCCACATCTAAGCGAACTTGAGGTGTTAGGGGCGAATCCAGCAGATAGGCGATTCTGAGCGGACGCTGAGGCAAGGTCAGGGGCCCAGGACTCATTTGAGGCACCATGTAAGGCGCACTCCACTGTTCCACCTGCAGCCCCTCCAATAAGGTCCAGGTATCCCGGACCGACTTGGTCAAAGCAAAATGTACCGATGCCCCCTGCCAGCCCCGATAGCCGTCAGGGCCAACCGGCACCCGGCCACGGGAAGGCTTGAGGCCAATCAGACCACAGAAGCTGGCGGGAATTCGGATAGATCCCCCGCCATCACTAGCTGTGACAATTGGCACCATACCAGCCTTGAGCGCAGCCGCCGCCCCACCACTGGACCCGCCCGCATTGCGGGTTAGATCCCCGGGATAGCTGACTGCTCCGGTAAACTGGGCATCGCTAATATTCTTAAAGCCAAATTCCGGCACATTGGTCCGGCCTACCACGATAAAGCCCAAAGCCTGGATGCGTTCTACGAAATAAGAAGTCTGCTTGGCTACATAGTCGGCCATAAGCTGGGCGCCCGCATAGGAAGGCTCACCAGCTTGGAGCTGGCCCAAGTCCTTGAGCAGAATCGGCACCCCAAAGAAGGCAGGCAATTCCTGACGTTCTGACTCTGACAGTTGACGCCAGAGTTGGTCTTGCGCCTGAGCCTGAGCCCGCGCACTGTCGGCTTGGACATGAGCCACTGCATGTAGGCTAGGATTGAGAGCCTGGATATTTTCGAGGGCCCAGTCCACCAATTGGCTGGCCGTCAAACGACCGGCCTTGACTTCTTGCGCATAGTAAGTCGCATCTTGCTTAAATAAGGGCATCTTCTGGCAGCACTCCTTTGGCTAAATCATCGAGTAGTTGGCGTTTGTAATGAAGAAATTCTGGACTAAAGCCAATAGCTTCAAAGTCTGACTTGTCCAGTTGAATGTCGTGAACAGCTTGCAGGGTCCCTGGCTTGCCACCCATAACGTAGACCTTGTCAGCCAAGATCAGGGCTTCATCCACATCGTGGGTGATGAGCAGGGTCGACCAGCCCATCTGCTGCTTGTAGTGGAGGAACCACTGATGCAGCTGGCGTCGGGTCACCGCGTCCAAGGCACCAAAGGCCTCATCCAAGAGGACCCATTGGCGCTTGAAGCAGGCCGTCCGCAGGAAAGCTGCCCGCTGGCGCATACCCCCTGACAGGGACTTAGGGTAGTGATTGGCCCAAGGCGCTAGCTTGAATTCTTCCAGTAGCTGCTTGGCCTCGGCACGAGCCTGGGACTTCTTGACCCCAGACACCACTAGGGGCAGGGCTACATTGTCCACCAAGGTCAAATGCTCGAAAAGCATGTCCTTTTGTAGCATGTAGCTGACCTGTCCAGGGGCCAGAGGCTGTCCCCCCAAGCTAATTGAGCCCGATTGGACCGGTAAGATGCCGGCGATTAAATTAAAGAGTGTGGTCTTACCGACCCCGCTTCGACCCAGGATAGCCACGGTTTGGCCCGCTGCCACCTGAAGATTCACATCTTGGATGACCATTTGCTGGTCGTAGCCGTAGGCTAAATCCCGAATTTCTAGCACCTTACTCCGCTCCTAAATATTCATTGCTAAAGTATTGGCCCTTGGTCAGGTCGCTTTCGACCAGCTTGTTATCATAGAGCCATTGATAGAAGGCATTCCAACGAGCTGGATCGAACTGGCCCCATTTGGCTGGATCGCTAGCGTAACGCTCGCTCAACCATTTTTGGGAAGCCAGGACGAAATCACGTTGGTCCTTCAATTCTGGAGCCGCTTCAATCAGAATGTCGGCCGCTTCTTCTGGATGTTCCATAGCGTATTGGTAGCCCTTCTTGATGGCTGCCAAAACCTTCTTGGCTTGATCTGGGTGGGCCTTGAGGTAATCATTGTTGGCAATAATAACTGGTGAGTAGAAGTCCAATTCTGGCGCGATGTCCCGAATTTGGAAGAAAGTGGTGGACACCTTCTGGAAGCCTGCCAAAATCCCGTCCCAGGCATAGTAAACCCAGGCTGCATCGAATTGGTTATTAGCCAAACCGATAATGGAATTGTCGCCGTCATTTGGCACTAGGCTAGCCTTGGAGAAGTCCCCGCCGGCCTTCTTAGTCATGTATTCCATCATCTTCAACTCAATTGGGTCATTCCAGGTCCCATACTTGTGGCCTTCTAAGCCCTTAGGATCCTTGATACCGGCTTCTTCCTTAGCAATAATACCGGACGTGTTGTGTTCAATAATAGCCGCTACCGCCGTTACTGGCAAGCCACCCGCAAATCGCTTAGCCAAAGAATCTTGGAAGGCAATCCCGAAGGCAGCCTTACCTAGCCCCACTAATTCAGTGGTTGAGCCTTCAGGTGGACGTTTGATATCAACTTCCACGCCTACTTCCTTGAAGTAGCCTTTGGCTTGGGCGACATATAGCCCGGTATGGTTGGTGTTAGGTACCCAGTCTAAAATCAGGTCTACCTTGTTGTCATCACTTGTTTGAGCGGCTACGCTTGGTAGTGTGGTCCCAGCCAAAGATAGGCCGGCAAGCAGGGCCGCGAATTTTTTCATCCATTTTTGCATGTGTGTGTCACTCCTCTAATCTTAGGAAATATGGGGGGCCTTGCTTGAGCGCCAAGGCAAGGCGAGTCGTTCAATGAGGGCAACTAGGCCCATAAAAATCAAACTCAGTGCTGAGATGAGGAAAATGACCGCGAACATCTTGTCGTAGGCAAAGGCCTTCTTGGTCTGAATCATATAGACACCCAAACCCTCGAATCCCCCTAGCCATTCCGCCACAACCGAACTCACGAAGGCGTATGAGACACTGACCTTAAGCCCAGAAAAGAAAAAATGTAGGCTGGTCGGTATCTTAACATAGCGCAAGGTCTGCCAATGACTGGCTCCCATCATGTTCAGCAACTGCAAGGCATCCTGGTCACAATGGGCGAAGCCACTTAAGATACTCATGATAATGGGGAAAATCGTGGTTAAGACCACCAAGACAATCTTAGGCGTCATCTCATAGCCCAGGGCCAAGACCAAAATGGGGGCAATGGCCACCGTCGGCACAGTCTGAGATACGATTAAGAGTGGGTAGAGGGCCCGGTGGACCCATTTGAAGCGGTCCATGATGACCGCCAGAATAAAGGCCAAGACAATCCCAATGCCCAGTCCAATAAAGGCCTGGATCAGGGTCACCCGACTATTGCGCCAGAGGTTAGGGGCATCTTGCCAGATAGCCGCCAGAACCGCCGACGGAGCCGGAATGATAAAACGCGGCAACATACCCAGTCGAGCCGTCACTTCCCATAAGGCCAGGAGTCCTAAGCCTGTCAGCCAAGCCACACTTGATTCAAACCAGCGATGCACTCTCTGTTTAATGGTTACCGTCTCCTTTCTATTGAGAATACGTAACACCCACTTGCGTTTGGACTCGATAAAAAAAGACCCATCCCGGCATGACGCGCAGGATGAGTCCATCAATCAGATTCAACTTGCCACATCCCTACGTAAGTATTAACTTCATCAGGTTATGAGGGTCCGAGGCAATGCCCCATCTCAGCCGCAGGCGCGGCACCCCTTGTGTTACCTCTATATTATATGCAAGTTGATGTAAGAATGCAATTGCGGTGCTTGAGGAGATGGGAGATAGAGGTAGGTAGAAAAAGCGGCTTCTAGATTAGCCTTTAACTTTCTATATTGTCACTTAAACATAGGGGCGCTACTGCCACTAGGCCAATCCAAAAAAGAATGAACAGAAAGGACCAAGCGGCACTTCTCCCGACGGTTCTTAGGCGCCTAATCGTCAAACTAGCATAAGGAACTAATAGAATCCCATATGCGACAAAGGCGATGATTTTTGTTAGTAGTTTATCTGGATCCCCTAGCAAATCCACCACTACATAGGCAGTAACCACTGGACTAATATACCATGTAAAGACCGTTAAGAATTCAAAGCGGCTAACTGGGCGGTCTGTGCAGAAGGCATACTTCCAGAAGTCTTTCAGCACCTCTCTAACTTGTGGGTTCATTCTATCTCTCCTCACTTGGCTTCAATTCAACGAGATTGTCCGATTCTTTAAGAGGTAAATTGGAATAGAACCATAGGTACCACTCCTTACCATTAGAATCTGTGTAAGTCTTGACTTGTTCAACCTTCTGACCATTAATTGTCATCTGCTTAACTGCTTCATATTGAGAGAGACCAAAGGCTGGCATGAGATTCTCAGAGCCCGGATTATTCTTCTGGAAGTGTGCCAGCTTAGGAAGGTATTCCTGATACAAGGATTGAATTCTTTCTGCTGACGTTTGGTTGATACGATTATCTGGTATCCGGTTGAAAACTTTAGCGAATACTGTCGATTTGGTCTCACGGACATCGCCATCAGAATGATGGACCGTTTGTTCAAAGTGCGCGACTAGGTTGTCGCCTTTTTGATAAAGGAGGATGGCATCGCCTGTCTCCAAGTCAAATCGCCCTATCTCCACAATCGGTATATCCTCCTCAACTTGCTCTGGCCTAGGCATTAAGGACAAGGGTACAACAATCCACACAGCTAGGCTAATTAATATAAATGGTATCAGTATCTTATTAACCTTGAACCAGGCCAATAGCTTATTCTTCATCTTCTACCTCCTCAAGGTTTAATCAAGCGTCACTTTATTTCCCGTTGGTTTTAGCCTTAAATCTCGATAATACCAGATATACCAAGTATGTCCGGCTTCATCCACATACTCATGGACTCTCTCGACAGGTTGGCCATTGATACGGACTCGCTTAATGTTAGCATAAGGCGTTACGCCCGCCACTGGGTAGCGAGCTTGTGGATCGAGCACCAGACGGGTCTGGGCTTGAGAAATGAATAGTAAGCTTGCTGAGATGAAAGGATCCACAATCTTACCATCCACACCATCTGACATGCCCTCTGTCTTAAAATATTGAAAGAGTGCGGGGACCTCCCAACTGTAGCCTTTCCCCTCTGACTTGTCTCCATAGTAAACGCGCATAATGAAGGTTCTATTCTTGCGAACGATGACATCGGAGCCAATTCCTTCATAGTTGAAACTCAAGACTTCCTCTCCACCAGTCGTTAAAGCTAAGGAGGGGCCAAAAGTTGGTTGGCTCTGACTAGCTTCCGCAATCGCTTGGGAGCTAGTCGAATCCGACTGTAAGTTGTTAGATTGTGGGTTGCCAAGAAAAAACTGATAAGCAATCACCAGTAAGGCAAGGCTGAATATGAATATTGCTAATTTCTTCTTCAAGATGACTTCCTCCTAATTACTGGTTGTGATAGTGGCTAAAATATTCAAACTTACGATAGGATGGCTAGCTAGTAGCCTAACACAGCTACACTAGTCGAAGCTCACCACATTCTCGTCCTCATTCAGTTTGAGGTTCTTAAAGTACCAAAGGTACCAAGTATGACCGTCAGCATCTACATATTCCTTAACCTCATCAACCGCTTGGCCGTTGATTTTTAGGTTCTTGATACTAGACTTTGTCGATTCCCCACCTAAGGGATAGTGCCCAGCTCCGGCGCTATAGAGTGATTGCTGAGTTTGGTAGGCTGCCGCCAATCTTATTCGGAAGCTCTTCTCAAGACTAATAAAGGCTTGTCCGTCTTCTAACTTCTTAGTTGCATTATAATCAAAGGCAGACTTGTCTTTCCATTCGATACTTTCAATCTTCGCTGACTTGGAGCTTACTTTTAGCGTTAGGGCTTTACCATTTCTAACCATGGTATCCACTCCACCAAGCCCATTATCAAAGGTTGCGATTATCTCATCCTTGCCTTGAGTTGAATCTGCGCCTTGGCGGGTCACTAGGAAAGCTCCTCCTAATATTAGGAGGAAGAGGAGTAGCTTCCATTTACCTCTAATTCTATTCATCATTCTGCCCCCTACTCTTCCCCAATCATTTCGAATACTGATTTACCTAAATCAACATTCCAAACTCTTATGCTTTTCTTGAATTTACCTTTGGCATCTGCATCAAAGTCACCTTTAACACTCATTCTAATTTCTGTTTCCCTGGGCACCTTGATATAATCTGCCAACAAGTCATCACTGACATCATGAACTAGACTATAATCGCTTGTCCCTGCTGTTCGCCAATTGCGTAATGACACAGGTTCTGACTCTATGCTGAGAAAACTGTCAATATCATATACTTGAAACAAAAACTTGAAGTCCTTTAGCAAGTCCGGAACTTCTCCGTTATCGACGTACCGAAATTCGCCATCCTGATAGTAGATCTCTTTATTCAATAACTCAGGATCTGGTTCTCCTAATCGAATCTCTTTTTCTATAATATGACCAGATATTTTCTTTGTTTGTGGGTCTCCATAAATCTCTATCTTAATTTCTATGTCCCCCTCGCCCCTCATATTCAAAATCTTAAATCCCTTGGGAAAGCGACTAAATAAGCCTTCAATTTTGTCCGTAGGATAGATTGGCTTTAGAACTCTAAATTTGTCCTTCAACACTTGGTAATCATCTTTTTTATTTAGATTACATCCTACCACTATTCCAATCAGGACCAGCAAACAGATAAGGATTGGGATTTTCTTCATGGTGAAACCTCCTATTCTGGCGGAATGAGCTCCAATAGAAGCTATTTTATCACTGTGACTTCAGAAGGGTGCTGGCATGGTCTAGAACACGATGCCCCTTACTGGTTCCCCTCCAATAGTTTTTTGAACTCTTGAGATTCTACAATTATACCTAGCGATACTTTTCTACTCGGCATGATTCTAGTCACTATAAACGACACTTGCACTGATTCATCACCATTAACCGACACACTAACTCCTACACCGCCCATGGGATTACGTTCCACTGTTTTCGGGTTAATGGCATAAGACTGTATAGCCCCTTCTGGCGTAAAGGCATGCTCATCTCTTTTGGTGAAATAACTATCCAGTTTGTCTTTTAATTCCTGACCGTAGACTAGATTATGTATTTCCACCTGAACCGCCACTACGTGATAGACAATTGGGCCGACAATCATCCCGATAACGATTAAGAAGGGATACCACTTCTTTATGAATTGCTTACACTTTTTCATCTTATAACCCCCTAGAAGTTAATAGGATCTCTTCCGTATTCAATTGAATAATTATACTGTTCAAACTCCCACTCATCATTCAAATGTTACAGAATTACCTGACGACTTAAGCTCTATGTGCTTATAGTACCAAAGATACCACGTATTCCCGTCCGTATCTTTGTATTCCTTAACCTCATCAACGGCCTGGCCATTTATTTTTAATTGCTTAAAGATTTCATTCGTTGCAGTTCCCGCCAATGGCGTGTTGACTTTAGAGTCTCCGGACTTTAACTGTTGTTGTAGCCCATACCATAGGCCCAGGTAAGCATCCATATCGGCCTTAAATAAATCATTAAAAACATTCAAATCTAACCATCGTGTTGAACCATAATCAAAGTGATTTTTCATTCCGAATAAGAAGTGATTATTTTTGATATTCTTAGGATAATTAACTTCCAACTGCATAACTGTCGCATTTTTTCGAATATAATTTTCTGTGCCGTCACCATTATCGAAGGTTGCTACAATCTCACCAGGCGTCGTCACTGGATTAGGAGGCTCCACATTGGATTGCTGCTTTAGATTTCCTAGATAACTCATATAACTTAGCAAGAAGAGCACACCAACTATAATCAGCCACTTAAGCTTTGTTTCCCTCGCCATAAAGTTCACACTCCGTTTTGCTTTTTCTATAATTTGGAGGACAACTAAGGATTACATCATCTAGATGCCTTTCCTTCTCTTACTGACGCTTGCGTCCTATTCCGCCCGAATCAGTTCCAATAAACTATTCCGACCTTCAGTTGTCTCTATTGATATGCCCTTTTTTAGCTCATGCTTTCGGTCGCTTTCCAAATCACCCGTAAGGTTTACTATTAATTCCGTATCATCAGACGTGTTTAAGTAGCGTGCTAGCTCCTCATGCTTGACTCAATAGGATAGAAAATAGTTAGAGGTGCCTAGGGTTCGATGCGCCTTCTTAGCATTGAAAGTTGCGTTATCAAAAAAAGATTGGCTGAAATGGAAGGTCTGGAATAAGAAGTGAAAGTCCTTAAACTCGTCAGGCACTTGGCTCCCATCTGCCATTTTCATCCGCCCATTGTCAAAGTAGATCGATTTCTCATACTCTTCTGGATCATTTTCCCCTGTTTTTACAATAGGCTCCTGGATAATCACTCCCGTAACCTGACCAGTCGCCGGGTCACCTTTGACCTCTACTAGCAATTCTCTATTCTGATAATGCCGCATATTTACCACGCTAAAGCCTTTAGGGAATTTTTTGAATAATTCTTCTACTTTATCCGTGGGATAGAGTGCTTCGAGCACCACATAGCGACTTTGCATTTCCTTTTCGCTTCCAATAGTAGATAAGTACCTCGATAAAAACAGGCCTTGAATGCAGAGCAGGCCTAATAATACTAGATATAGTTTTTTCATCCTATTACCTCCTGTTGCAGACAGACTCACTTTAAGAAATGTTGACCCAAAACGAAATATGCTGTTACTCCGTTGACTTAAGCAACTGTTGTAGTTTATTGGAAGATGTCACTATACTCATTTGCCACTTGTTGTTCATAAATATATATTTAACACCTAAATATATACTAGAATCCCCATTAATAAGAACCCGAATACTCCTACCAGTTCCCTCAGCTATGCTACTATAGTCTAAATCATACTCTCTAATTGCGCCTGCCTCTGTGAAGGCCTGCGGATCTTTAGATTTAAGGACTTTTTCTATGTCGCCTCTTACTTCCTGCGAATCAAAGAAGCTGACAAGCTCTGCGTATTGAGCCTTCTTATTATTCTGGACCATCCAGTATACACCTTGGTATGCCAAAAATAGCGCGCCGACTATACAAAAGACAATAATGAATGAGGTTCTTATAGTTCGCATAGAGTTCTTCCTTTCATTCATAGTTCAATAAAACGACCTCTCTTAAACTTCAAGTCTACTTGTCAGCGCTCGCTGCCTAAATTTGACCGAGCAGCACTAATCGTTTCACTACAATGTATCATGGTTCTTGCTTCACTACTCCTAGATTCGGGATCTTTCATTCGAATGCGTATGGTACTATCAAAAAATCTATCAAAAGGTAACGGTGATTTACCAAATTCAATCTCGTACTTAGACTTTGAAAAGTCCACACCATAGTCACTTGAAAGCGAATCTAAGGCTTTAAAATTATAGCGCCGTTCATAATAGCCTTGTACAGGATTATCATAAATCTCTAAAGGCTTAGCATTAGCAAAATCCTCAGCCCTATAGTCATAATTCGCCATTAAGAGTTCAAAATCATTGAGATAAGTAGAAATCTGCTTGTCTTTTGGAATGTCAAAGGACACGCCACCCCTATAGGTAAGATTTACTGTCTCTATTTCCTCTGCATTTTTATCCGGAAGAACCTTGTAGAGTTCAGCTATTGCACTAATCTTTTGAGTTTTACTCTCGCCTTTTATAATGATTCTTATGGATTTCCCGGAGCTTCCTGCTTCAGCAAATTCCCTAATATGAATAACCGCAAAATCTTCCGGGAAGTATTTGAACAACTCTCTTAAATCCTTAGTGGGGTAAAATTTTTCTAAGTAATCGAAGTTACGCAGAGCCATATGGCCCATCCATCGCGTATAGGTAAATGTTGATATTCCTACCAATACAAGCAGTATCATAATTCGCTTAAGATATCGACTCATTACTTGTCTCCTTTTTCAAAGGCTCTATATGCAAAAAGAGGCCGGGTCCCACCAGCCTCCACAGTCCTTACTTAGCAGTCGATAGCGTGCGCTTCACCCTATCTTGTTACTCCTATATTATACTACTTATCCTCTAAGAAATACAATAGAAATTGGATTTTTGTTACGTTGAGTAAACACTGAATTATTATTTTATCAGCATTTGTAAGCGCAACAGATATTTTCGGCGTCTTTATTTCATAATTTATACAGCAGGAAACGACAACTAATTATTATAGAAAAAGTTAGTTAGTAAGCCATACATTGCCAGCTAGGCTACTGGCTCGCCACACTCCACCCTTCCCAAAATAAAAAAGTGTTGCTAGTCACGCTAGCAACACTTCTATTATGCTTTGACTAGCCCAGCAGCATCCGCATGATGCCACTATGATCTAGAACCAGGAAGGACATAAAGAGGCAATAGACCAACATGCCCAGCAACAAATAGGTCTCAAAGGGCACTAGTCCTGGGAAGGTGGCTTTAATCCCCTTCCTACGTCGATAGCATCTGGCCAACCAGCTCAAGCCTAGGCCACAAGAGAAGACGGCGAAAGGCTCTAAGAAGAGCCGGTAGTTAGAACTGAGCGCATCCACACTAAATAAGCCGACTGGCTGAGGCGCAATCACTAGGTAACAGACAAGCGTAAACAAGAGCTGAGCCACCACTAGGGCCCATAGGACTTTTCTAAAGGTTCTCATACCCGCTCACCCCTCCCCTTCTCTGATTAGGCATCATTCAATAAAGTTGTAAGATATGCGTAAGTCCTATTTGATCTAATATCAAAACTGACATGATGACAGCAATCAACAAGTGTCCCGTTAGCAGCATCCCTTCGGCGGGCATAATCACATTCATATTTTCCTTAATTCCATTCTCACGCCGTCTAACTTTTGCTACCCATATTATCAAAAGGCCACTAATTACGGTGCAAATCGGCTCCAAAAACAGCATATAGCGTGGCCCCACTGAATCAATTCCCTTAAATCCGAAGTGGGTAATGACTGTTTCAGGTGCGAAAAAGGCAAAACATATCGTAGTAAAGACAAATTGTATGGCCACAATAATCCAGATTATCTTTCTGAATGACTTCATTATCATCACCTACTCAAGTATGCTAGTAGCCAACAAGCTTATTTTAATCCTAAGTTTTCCCACTCAAGCTTATCTTTAGTCTCCAAAATAGGCTTTTAATAATTCGACTTGTTCTTTATTTAGCATTTCTTCCCCGCTTACCATATTATTTAGGGCATGAAGCGGCAAGCCAGAATTATAACTCAACCTCTCCATGTACTCACTATCTTTACTTTGTAATTTGATGCGTATTAATTCAGCATAGTAGGCATTTGTCACCTTAAGAACAGTGGCTTCATCCTGTACATTGATCGTATCACTCAACAAATCAAAAACGGTCTGCAAATTCGTTAAACTAGCCAAATTTCGAATAATCTGTTTAATTTGGCGTAAGATATAGTCATTTTCAACAAACATAAGAATACCTCCCACTATATTTCTAGGCTTATAATTGATGGTATCTGCTTCAAAGCCCACCCTACAACCTTATTATAGTCCTTCACAATTAGTTATGCAAGCGCTTCATATATATGCTTTACTGCCTAGCTATCAGCATACAAAAAAACAGGCTGAGATGAAACTCAGCCTGTTCCTTAGTTCTTAGCTTTATTCCGGCTTAACGAAGACACCAGACACTTTATAACCTTTTTCTTGGAAGACGCGTGCGACCTCCTCAGAATCTTGAGTATCCACGTGAACCACCACATTGGTCTTGTCGTCCAAGTGGTAGACGTTCATTTGGGTGATGCTCCAGTTGTGCTTAGCGGTGGTCTCACCGATGTCCTCTAGAATCCCTGCCTTGTCATCGACTACCTCTACCACGAAACGAGTCCCTGGGGTGTAGTAGCCATTGATGTCAATGAAGGCTTCGAAGATGTCCTTGTCGGTGA
>ERZ772999.406-NODE-406-length-27652-cov-18.610574_pt1 | contig 27652 bp, 22 predicted proteins | sample MGYA00511467_ERZ772999 | MGnify/ENA primary metagenome ERZ772999 (study PRJEB29015, sample SAMEA2738064) | human oral metagenome | biome: human oral; feature: human-associated habitat; material: saliva | place: China | collected 2218 ... | reverse complement strand
CCCGCCTCGTTGTCTGTGCCCGACGGCGCAGCCCCTCGCGCCCGGCCTGGGCCCGGCCGGAGCCGGGCCACTGCCACCGGGCCTCAGCGGCCTCAGCGGCCTCAGCGGCTCCGGCGGTCCCCGCGGTCTCAGCGCCGCATGCTGCGGGAGGCGGCGACCGATGTGATCGACAGGACCACGAGGGCGGCGGCGGGCGTGGCCACGGCCCAGGGGGCCCGTTCGATGTAGGGCAGCGCGTCGGACAGGACCAGCCCCCACTCCGGTGCGGGACTCTGGGCCCCCAGGCCGAGGAACCCCAGGGCCGCCAGGGCCAGGGCCTTGCCGGGCAGTCTCAGGGCCGCGTGGCGCGCCAGGGGGCCGACGACGGCGGGCAGGACCCGGGTCAGGGTGATCCGCACGCGCCCCTCCCCCAGGACCGGGGCGAGCAGGACGTCGGGGCGCTGCCGGTTCTCGGCGACGAGCCCGGCAGCGTGTGAGGCCAGGGGCGCCCAGCCGACGCCGGCCACGGCGATGGCGGCGCCCGTGGCGCTGGGCCCGGAGACGCCGGCAACGATGAGCCCGGCCAGGATCGGCGGGGCGGCGTTGGCGACCTCGATGAACCCCGTGGCCGCCCGCGGCGCCAGCCCCACCAGGATGGCGATGACGAAGCAGACCACCGTGACGATGACGGCGCCGCTCACCGTGGACACGGCCCCGTGAGCCACCCGTGCCAGCACGTCGCGCCCGAGCGAGTCGGCGCCCAGTGGGAGGGCAGCACTGGGCTGCGCGAGCTTGTCCGCGACGACGGCGTAGGGGTCGCGCCGAATCCCGACGGCCACCATGAGGGCCAGCAGGGCGGCACCGCTGACGGCGATGACGCGGGCGGCCCGCCCCGGGTGCTCCACCGGGGGCGGTGCCGTGAGTCCGCCCGCCCCGGCGGCCCGCCCCATGAGGAGGCGTCGGGCCGCCCCGGCGATGACGCCGGTGGCCAGCGCCAGGGCGAGCAGCAGCAGGATCTGGGCCTGGAGGGCCGGCACGTCCTGGGCGGAGGCGGCGTCCAGGAGCTCGCGCCCCAGCCCGGGGATGGCGAAGATCTTCTCCACGGCGACCGCGCCGCCGGTCAGGGCGACGACGACAAGCGCCACCTGCCCGGTCAGTGGCGCCAGGGCACGCCTCAGGACGGCTCCGGCCAGGGTTCGGCCGCGGATGCCGGCGGTGGACCAGGTGGCCACCCACCGTTCGGAGAAGGTGGCGGTGACGGCGTCGGAGACGAGTCCGCCGAGGTAGCCGCCGGTGGGCAGGCCCAGGCTGAGGGCCGGCATGATGACCTTCTCGGGGCTGCCCCACCCGAAGGGCGGCAGGATCCTGAGGTAGACGGCCAGGACGAGCATGAGGATCGGGGCCAGGAGGTACTCGGGCAGGGAGATGAGGATCGCGGAGGCGCCGCCGCCGCGGGGCCGGGGGCGCCCTCGCAGCCCGTCGCGAAGGGCGGGCAGGACCAGGGCGGCGGCCACGATGACTCCAACGCCGAGCGCGGCGGCCATGAGGCTCAGGGAGACTCCGAAGGCGTCCACGGCATCGGGGCCGACGTCGGCTCCGGAGACCCAGGAGCGACCCAGGTCGCCGCGGGCCACCCCGGCCAGCCAGTGCCCGATGACGTGGAGGGGGCCGCCGTCGATCCCGATGCTCTTGCGGATGGAGTCCAGGACCTCCGGCGTGGGCTCCCGGTCGGAGGAGGTGGCACGCAGGATCGTCAGGGCCGGGTCCTTGCCCGAGAGCCAGGGCAGCATGCCCACCAGGCCGACGAGGCAGGCCAGGGCGAGCAGGCGCGAGATGCCGGTGACGAGGTCGCCCGTGCGCAGGCGCCCGGCGAGCCGGGAGAGCACGCCGCTCACTTCTTCACGGTCGTGGCCGAGGTGATGAGGGCGCGCTCGCCCGGGTCGCGCTGGGCGCCAGTCACGCCGGAGGCCTCACCCTGGATGAGGCGCTCGTGGGCGAGCGGGATGGCGGCGCCGGAGGCGAGGATGGCCTGCTCGGCGGCCATGATGGCCTTGCGGCGCTCGTCGCCGGGCTCCGCGGCCGCGGCCTTGGAGATGGCAGCATCGACCTTCTCATCGTGCAGGCCGCTCATGGCGTAGGAGCCGGAGGAGGAGAAGTCGGCGGTCATGTAGGCGACGGCGTCACCGGAGTCCAGGACGGTGGAGCGCGACACGAGGACGGCGTGGAACTTGCCGGCCAGGGCCTCGGACTCGATCTGGTTGTACTCGCGCACGTCCTGGGTGACCTTGAAGCCGGCGGCCTCGAGCTGCTGGGCCAGGAGGGGGACCATCTCTCCGAGCTCGGGGCGGTCGGTGTAGGAGGCCAGGGTGATGGCGGTGCCGGCGGGGACGGTCCCGGCGGCGGTGGCGCCGGGGACCTTGCCGGTGGCGGCCGCACCCGAGGCTCCGGGGTAGGTCTCCTTCTTCCAGGCGCGCAGCTCGGCGGCCCAGGGCACGGCCGGTCCCAGGAGTCCGACGGGAGAGTCCGCGTGGCCCTCGAAGACGGTCTTGATGAGGGCGGCGGGGTCGACGGCGTTGCGGGCGGCGGCGCGCAGGGCGGGGTCGGCGAAGGGGCCGGAGCGGGTGTTGAGGTAGAGGGTGGAGGTGCGCGGGGTGGACACCTCGTGGAGAAGGTTCTTGTCGATGTTGCCGACCTGGGCGACGGGGACGGCCTCGACGATGTCGGCGGTGTCGGTGCGCAGGGCGTTGGCGCGGGCGGCGCCGTCGGGAACGTAGGTGACGTCGATGCCGGGGGCGGTGGCCTTCGTGCCCCAGTACTTGTCGTTGCGTTCCAGGGTGGCGCCGGAGGAGCCGTTGGCCTGCTTGAGGATGAAGGCGCCGGTACCGTGGCCGACGGGGTCGATGACGCCGTCAGCGGAGCTCGGGTAGGCGGCCGGGGAGAGGATGACGAGCTGGGGACTGGAGAGGCGCTGCGGCATGAGGGGGTCGGGGGCCGCGGTGGTCAGGAGGAGGTCCTTGCCGTCGGCCTTCGCGGTGAGCTTGACTCCGTCCAGGACGCGCGGCGGCTTGGCGGCGGTGGCGGCGAAGGTGAGGGCGGCGGCCGCGTTCTCGGCGCTCAGGGCGGTGCCGTCGTGGAAGGTGACGCCCTCGCGCAGGGTGAGGCGCCAGGTGGTCTCACCCTCGCGCTTCCAGGCGGTGGCGAGCAGCTCCTGGGCGTCGCCGTCGGCGTTGAGCGTGGTGAGGCTCTCGGCGCAGGACCACCGGGTGAGCTTGAGGCCGTCGTTGGTGAGCGGGTTGAGCTTGCTCTCGGGGGCGTGGAACATGGCCAGGCGGATGCGGCCGTCGCCCGAGGAGCTGCGCGAGCAGGAGGCGATGGCGGCGGCGCCGGCTCCGACGCCGAGGGCGGCGAGGACCTGGCGGCGGGTGACGGCGGGGCGGGGCAAGGACATGGAAGCTCCTTCGGGCCTGTGTCGGGGTGTCAGCTGGCGGGGTGTCATCGGTCGGGAGGTCGTCAGTCGGTGGTGGTCGGCAGGGTGGGGACGGCATCGCGCAGGGCGCGGGTGGCCGTGTGCGTGGGCTTAGTGAGGAGGCGGCGCATGGGGGCGTCCTCGACGATGGAGCCCTCGTCCATGACCAGGGCCCGCTGGCAGACGCGGGCGACGGCGGCCAGGTCGTGCGACACCACCAGCAGGGCCGGGGCGGGCACGGCGCCAGACACAGCAGGGGCGGGCACGGCGCCGGAACCAGCTGGGGCGGGCACGGCGCCGGAACCAGCCGGGGCGGGCACGGCGCCGGAACCAGCCGGGGCGGGCTCCGGCTCGCCACTCGCGCCGGACTTGGCGGGGGGCTCCTGCTCATCGCTGGTGGCGGCGTCGGGGTCGGCCTCGATGGCCGCAAGCAGGTCGAGGGTCTGGCGGCGCAGGGCGGGGTCGAGCCCGGAGACCGGCTCGTCGAGCAGGAGGTAGCGCGGGGACAGGGCCAGAGCCCGGGCGATGGAGACCCGCTGCGCCTGGCCGCCGGAGATCTCGTGGGGCCGGCTCTCCCATATCTTGCGGCGAATCTCGAGGCTCTCCAGCACCCGCCGGGCCCGACTGGTGGCCTCCTCACGGTCGCGCACCACCCCCAGGGTGCGCAGCGGGGTGGCCACCTGCGCCAGCACTGAGCGGCGCGGGTGGAGGGTGGCGGCGGCGTCCTGGGGCACGTACTGCACCGCCCGCCGGAAGGCCCGCAGCGCTCGGGCTCCGCCTCGGCGCACGGGTTCGCCGTCGAGCAGGATCTCGCCGGCGTCTTCCGACCCCGGGGAGTCGAGCAGCAGCAGGGCGCGCAGCAGCGTCGTCTTGCCGCATCCTGAGCGTCCGATGAGGGCCACGTTCTCCCCCGGCTCCAGGCGCAGGTCCACGCCGCGCAGCACCTCTCGCCGCTCGCCGCCCGCCCCCGGGTGGGAGCGCCTGAGGCCACGGGTCTCAAGTCCGCTCATGCGGCGGCTCCCGCTGCGGCCAGGGCCCCGTCGATGGTTTCCTCGGCGCCGGCCTCGCACATGGCGGCCGTGACCGGGTGCTCGGGGCGGGTCAGGACGGAGCGGGTCTGCCCCGACTCGATGATGGCGCCGTCGTGGAGGACGGCGATGTTCTCGCAGATGGCGGCGGCGGGCAGGTCGTGGGTGATGAGGAGCAGGGCGGGGGCCTGGGGCAGGCTGGTCAGGGAGCTCAGGAGCCCGAGGATCTCGGCGCGGGCGACGACGTCGAGGGCGGTGGTGGGCTCGTCGGCGATGATGAGGGCGGGTTCGGCGGCCAGGGCCAGGGCCAGGCTGACGCGTTGGCGCTGGCCTCCGGAGAGGCGCCCGGGGACGCGGTCAGCGAAGGACTCATCGAGCCCGACGGCGTAGAGGTAGTCGGTGGCTCGCTCATCTGCCTCGTCCCGGCTGCGTCCGGCGGCCTGGGAGGCCAGGGCGATCTGGCGGCCGACCGCGATGAGCGGGTGCAGGGCGGTGGAGTGGTCCTGCGGGACCAGCGCGATGCGGCTGCCCCGGGGGCGCCGGGCGGCGGGCAGCCCCAGGAGGTTGACGCCACTTGCCCTGTCCGCCTGGTCGGAGCTCGCGCGCGGGTCGCTGCCTGCGTCGGCGGCGTCGGGCTCAACGGTCAGGGAGCCGGCGACCTCCAGGGAGGCCGGGAGGGTACCCGCGAGCGCGGCGCAGGTGAGGGACTTGCCGGCCCCGGAGGCGCCGACCAGGGCGGTCCGGCTTGCGGGGGCCAGGCGGAGGGCGACGCCGTTGACCAGCGTCGTGCTGCCGGATCGCACCACCAGCGATCTGAGAACGATTGTCACACGCAAACCCTAGGTGCAAGTGACAACGATTTTCAAATATGCAGTTGGTCAACCCTGGTCGTCCCTGACGGCCGCTGAGAGCTACTTGATGCCGAGGCGCTTGAGGTCGCGCACGGCGCCCAGGTCGGCGCTGGTGGCGAGCATCGCGTAGGCGCGCAGCGCCGCGGAGACCTTGCGGGGGCGGTCCACGTGCGGGGTCCAGGCGGCCTCGCCGCGGGCCTCCTCCTCGGCGCGGCGGCGCTCGATCTCCTCATCGCTCAGGCGCACGGAGATGGCGCGGCGCGGGATGTCGATGTCGATGATGTCGCCGCTGCGCACCAGGCCGATGAGTCCGCCGGCTGCGGCCTCCGGGGAGACGTGGCCGATGCTGAGCCCGGAGGTGCCCCCGGAGAAGCGCCCGTCGGTGAGCAGGGCGCACTCCTTGCCCAGGTGCATGGACTTGATGTAGGTGGTCGGGTAGAGCATCTCCTGCATGCCGGGGCCGCCGCGCGGTCCCTCGTGGCTGATGATGACGACGTCGCCGGAGGTCACCTGCTTGCCGAGGATCCCGGCGACGGCGTCCTCCTGGGACTCGAAGACGACGGCGGGCCCGGAGAAGGTCAGGATCGACTCGTCCACGCCGGCGGTCTTGACGATGCAGCCCTTCTCGGCGATGTTGCCGAAGAGGACGGCCAGGCCGCCGTCGGCGGAGTAGGCGTGCTCGATGTCGCGGATGCAGCCGGCGGCGCGGTCGGTGTCGAGGGACTCCCAGCGAGAGGCCTGGGAGAACATCTCGGTGGTGCGCACGCCGGCGGGGGCGGCGAGGTAGCCGGTGCGGATCTCCTCGCTGACCTGGGAGCCGGGGACGCCGTCGGGGCCGGGGCGGGCGATGTCGTAGGCGGCGAGCTCCTCGCCCAGGGTGGTGCCCAGGACGTTGGAGGTGGTGGTCTCCAGCAGGCCGCCGCGGTCGAGCTCGCCGAGGATGCCGATGATGCCGCCGGCGCGGTGGACGTCCTCGATGTGGTAAAGGTTCGTCGAGGGCGCGACCTTGGCCAGGTGGGGGACCTTGCGCGAGAGGCGGTCGATGTCGGCCATGGTGAAGTCGACCTCGGCCTCCTGGGCGGCGGCCAGCAGGTGCAGGACGGTGTTGGTGGAGCCGCCCATGGCGATGTCCAGGCTCATGGCGTTCTCGAAGGCCGCCTTGGTGGCGATGGAGCGCGGCAGGACGGAGGCGTCGTCGTGCTCATAGTAGGCCCGGGTGATCTCGACGATCTGGTGGCCGACGCGCTTGAAGAGCTCGCCGCGGTCGGCGTGGGTGGCCAGCAGGGTGCCGTTCATGGGCAGGGCTAGGCCGAGGGCCTCGGTGAGGCAGTTCATGGAGTTGGCGGTGAACATGCCCGAGCAGGAGCCGCAGGTGGGGCAGGCCAGGCGCTCGATGGCGCTGATGGTCTCGTCGGTGACGGTGGGGTCGGCGGCGTCCATCATGGCGTCGATGAGGTCGAGCTTGCGGGTGGTGCCGTCGGCGGCGGTCATCTTGCCCGACTCCATGGGGCCGCCGGAGATGAAGATGGCCGGGATGTTGAGGCGCATGGCCGCCATGAGCATGCCCGGGGTGATCTTGTCGCAGTTGGAGATGCACACGAGGGCGTCGGCGCAGTGGGCGCTGACCATGTACTCCACGGAGTCGGCGATGAGGTCGCGGCTGGGCAGGGAGTAGAGCATGCCGTCGTGGCCCATGGCGATGCCGTCGTCGACGGCGATCGTGTTGAACTCCTTGGCCAGGCCCCCGGCGGCCTCGATCTCGGTGGCCACGAGGCGCCCGACGTCGCGCAGGCCCACGTGCCCGGGGACGAACTGGGTGAAGGAGTTCGCGATGGCGATGATCGGTTTGCCGAAGTCGGAGTCCTTGACGCCGGTGGCGCGCCACAGTGCACGGGCGCCCGCCATGTTGCGGCCGTGGGTGGAGGTGGCGCTGCGGTACTGCGGCATGAGCGATTCCTTCTCGGGCAGACGGACTGGAACGGCGTCGCAAGGAGCCGGCCTCAGGGGGTGGCCAGCGCTTCACGACGCCGTGTTGCCATAGCGTAGCCCTCGTTGGCTTCGGGCGCCGCTTCGCTTCCTGTCCCTGAGACGCGCTGAGACGCTCCAAGGCCGCCCAGGCGCGGTCGCGGGCCGTCGTCCCGCTCCCCCAGGGGGCCGCCCTCACCGCCGCGATTTGCGGAACGCCGGGCTTGCGTCACCGGCCGCGGTGACGGCGCTTGGCCCGCTGACGACGGCGCGCCCAGTCCTCGTCCGCCTTCTGGCGACGGCGCCTGCTCCGGTCACGGCAGGCACGGGTCGCGGTCTCCTCACGGGCAGCGGCCAGGGCGGCCTGCGCAGCGGTGGACGGACGCACCCGGGCAGCCTCCTTGGCGGCCTGCCGGGCGGCGCGCTTGGGGTTGGGGCGAGAGGCCGACGACGAGTCCACCGGCCTGGACGCCGGTACCGGAGGACAAGCAGCGGCTCGGTCGATGAGCGCCCCGCCGTGAGTCAGGAGGAAGTCGTAGAGCTCGACGTCGCTGGGCTCGGCCCCGAAGACGTGCCGCACCGCCCGCACCGTGCCGCCTTGGTCATTCGCCTCGGCCCCACGACGACGTTCGTGGAGCTCAAGAGCACCGACCCAGAAGCGGCCGTCGAAGAAGAGGGTGAACTGGGCTGAGATGTTGGCGGGGACGTCGGTCTGGTTGTCTGAGGCGGGCGTGTTCGGCATGGAGGCTCCTGCGGGTGCGAGTGATCGCACCCGGTGCAGCAGGAGTCCCCGTGACGGCCGATGACCGGCCCCCGAGGTGACGAACGCCTGGTTGTCGCTCGCCCATGCCAAGATCGGCGGGGCGGATCCGGGGTCTGCGGCCCCGTCGGCGTCATCCGGACTTCCTCCGGACCGTGCAGTTCGTGCTACCGGGTGTGGCGCGAGCGCGCCGCCCTCAGGCTAGCGCAGTGAACGCCGCCCCGGGGGCACCGTATGCAGACGCGCGTTCGCACGGCAGGGCTCCAGATCGTAGCTTGGGGTGCTGTGCTGGCTCCTCACTTGTGAGACAACGAGTGTCATGACTTCTGAGACACTCGCTCGGACAAGATTCCCGGATGGTGCTGGTCGTCCTGGAGGCGACGATAAGCCGAGGGAAGAGGCCTGACGGCTTGCCGGTGTCCATGGTGCTGACATTAACCCCGCACCGGCGCTGCATGCCGGAGAGAAACCGCAGGATTCCAACGATCCCCGCTGGGCGCACTGACGCCGGGCCCGCTAATGTCAGCACTGTGGACACCGGGCCGCGCAGGAGTAAGTCCGGGGTTCTTACAGCAGAGCCCGGCGCCTCCCTCACAGGTCCGGCCACACCGACCCCGCGTCGCCTGCCGTATCCAGCACCCGCCACCCGGGTCCCATCACACGTCACCAAACCAACGTCATGACCTCAAACATCAAACTCTAGCTGGCACCCACGCGAAGGCCCACAGGCCATGGTTCGACGTCGGCCCCGCCCGCACCGAGCCGGATCCGCCCCGCTCCTGCCCCAAGTCGGCCTACTCCACGAGGGTCGGGATCCACTGGCCGAGGGTTGTGCGTACTGCACGAGGTCCCCACCTACGTGGAGTACGCACAACCCTCCTCCAGTAGAACCCCTCGCTCGTGCAGTGCGCCCAGACGACACCGGCAGCCACCACAGTGACCGGGTCAGCCCCCGCCGACAAGGCGAGCAACAACTCTCACGCCTCGGAAACCCGCCGCACCGGCGTCTTGAGATGCCAAGACATCCGAGACTCCCAGAAGTCATGAGACAACACAGGGGTTAAGGGTACGAACCGGAGACCTACCGTGCGAACGCGCGGTCAGTGGCTCAGTGGGCCTGACTCACATGACGCCGAGGATCTCCGTGACGAAGACGAGGGTGTCGCCGCCGCGGATGCCGGCCTGCGGGACGCCGCGGTCGCCGTAGCCGAGCTCGGAGGGGATGGACAGCAGCAGGCGCGAGCCGACGCGCTGGCCCACGAGGCCGTCGTCCCAGCCGCGGATGACCATGCCGACGCCGACCTGGAAGTTCAGCGGCTGGCCGCGGTCGTAGGAGTTGTCGAAGACGTCACCGCCCCAGATCTGGCCCAGGTAGTTGGCCACGATCGTGTCGCCGGCCTCCACCACCTGGCCGTCACCGGCGTCGAGCACCTGGACCTGGAGCCCCTCGGGGGCCTCGGTCCCGGGGAAGGTGAGCGTGGGCTTCGTGCCCTTGGCGCCCTCGACGGAGGGCATGTTGGTGTTAATCATGCGGTGAGCCTACGTGAGGCCCTCGGTTCGATACCGCAGCGGGCCTCGGCCCAGCGCGAACCCGGCAAGCGGGGCGGCACCGCTGGGCCGGCAAGCACGCAGCTGGGGCCGGGACGCATCAGCTGCGTCCCGGCCCCAGCCGAGGTGGCGGTGTCAGGTCGGACCGGACGAACCGGGCCCGACCCCTCGCCGCGCGCTCAGTCGCGGAAGTAGCTCAGCAGGCGGAGGAACTCCACGTAGAGCCACACGAGGGTGACGACCAGACCGAAGGCCCCCGCCCAGGCGTAGCGCTGGGGCAGCCCGTTGCGGACCCCGTTCTCGATGGACTCGAAGTCGATCGCCAGGAAGAAGGAGGCCAGGATGACCGCCAGGATTCCCAGCGGGACTCCCAGCGGGATCCCCATGATGGTCAGGGAGCGCAGCCCCCAGGCGCCGGTGGTCGCACCGGTCATCATGAGGGCGAAGTTGATGAGGCAGAAGATCATGTAGCCGAAGGTGGCCACGACCACCACCCGACGGAACCTGCCCTGAACCCGGAAGCCGCCGAAGGAGTAGGCCGCGAGCATGGCACCGAAGGTGGCCAGCGTCGCGAGCACGGCCTGGACGACGATGCCCTCGTAGCGGGCCTCCATGACGCCGGAGAAGCCACCCAGCAGCAGTCCCTCGAAGGCCGCGTAGGCCAGGATGAGGGCCGGGGAGGGCTCCCGCTTGAAGCTGTTGACCAGGCCCAGGACGAAGGCACCGATGGCACCGGCGAACACCGCCATGGCGCCCAGGCTGAAAGTCGCCTCATCGGAGCTGGTCACCAGGCTCCAGGACAGGGCGCCCGTGGCCAGGATGACGGCGAACATGCCGGCGGTGCGGATGATGACGTCGTCGTAGGTCATGCGGCGCATGTCCGCGTTGGTGGCCGACGGCGCCTGGTACTGGGCCTCCAGACCGGCCATCTGCTCGGGACTCACCTGGCCGTAGCCGGCAGCCTGCTGACCGTACTGGTTGGCGGTCTGACCGTACTGTCCGTACTGCTGGCCGTAGCCGGCGGCCTGCTGACCGTACTGGCCGGCCTGGTAGCCGGGCATCGTGGGGTAGCCGTTGGGCGTCTGAGCCGGGGCGGCCCCGGGCGCATGGCCGCCTTCCTTGAAGGCGGTGCTTCGGCTGAAGAAGGGGTTGGACATGTTCCTCTCATCCTCTCTGAGGGGGCTGGGACCGTCGGCCCGGGGAGGCCGCCGCTCGCAGTCCGGTCCGGCCGTCGGCGACCGGCACCCGAAACTGCGCATATTATGCGCAGCCCCCGCACGGTCAGGGGAACCCTTTTCCCTCACAACGTAGCCATCTGGGGAGATATCCCCACTGCGCGTCGGACGCCGTCGACTCCTCAGTGGCCTCCGGCGGCTCGCATCGACCGATCGGTTCTCATCCTCCAGGAGGACCCCCTCCCCCTGACGGACCCGCCCCGGCCGGCCGCGGGTTCCTCACCTCGGCCGATTCGCCGACGACGGCGCACTCCTAGGCTGGAGCCATCCGGTTGCTCCGTGGGAGCAGCCCCTTGGAAGAACCACGGCGAACCGCCCACCCACCCCTGGCCAGAGGCCCACGTCGAAGAGAGAACATCATGATCGAGGCAGTCAATCTCACCAAGCGTTATGGCAAGAAGACGGCGGTGGACAACATCTCCTTCACCGTCGAGCCCGGCACCGTCACCGGCTTCCTGGGCCCCAACGGGGCGGGCAAGTCCACCACGATGCGCATGATCATGGGCCTGGACAAGCCCACCAGCGGCAAGGTCACGATCAACGGGCGCCCCTACCGGCAGCTGTCGGCCCCCCTGTGCGAGGTCGGTGCCCTGCTGGACGCCAAGGGCCTGCACGGCTCGCGCAGCGCCCGCAGCCACCTGCGCCAGCTGGCCGCCTCCAACGGCATCCCCGCCAAGCGGGTCGACGAGGTCCTGGAGATCACCGGCCTGACCTCGGTGGCCAAGAAGCGCGTCAAGGGCTTCTCCCTGGGCATGGGCCAGCGCCTGGGCATCGCAGCGGCCCTGCTGGGCGACCCCGGTGTGCTCCTGTTCGACGAGCCCGTCAACGGCCTGGACCCCGAGGGCGTCAAGTGGGTGCGTGAGACCTGCCGCCGTCTGGCCGGCGAGGGCCGCACCGTATTCATCTCCTCCCACCTCATGAGCGAGATGGCCCAGACCGCCGACCACCTCCTGGTCATCGGCCGCGGCCGGATCCTGACAGCCGGCCCGGTCAACGACGTCATCGCCTCGGCCACCACCGATCGGGTGCGCGTGGCCTCCCCCCAGGCCACCCAGCTCGCCGAGCTCATGGCCTCCCGCAACCTGGCCACCCGGCCCGTGGCCCCCAACGTCCTGGAGACCACCGCGACCACCGCCGCCACCATCGGCGAGCTGGCCGCCCAGGGCGGCATCGTCCTGCACGAGCTCACCACCATCCGCGCCAGCCTCGAAGAGGCCTACATGACTCTGACCAGCGACTCCGTGGAGTACCGCACCGACCCCGCCTCCCAGGCCCAGATGCAGCAGGCCCCGGTGCGCCAGGTCGTGCCGCAGGGCTCCACCCGGGGCTGAGGCCCGCACCCCAGCGCGCCACGCCCGCTACCAGAAGCTCCATCCGTCTCACTCAAGAAGGTCCAGCCATGAGTACCCACATTCCAGCACACGCCTCCGCCGCTCCCGCAGGCCCCGCCCCGGCGCGCACCGCCGTCGGGACCGCCCCTGCAGGTCCAGCCCCGCGCCCAGCCCACCCACACATTCAGGGCCGCCAGACTCTCCTGCGTTCCGTGCGCGCGGAGTGGATCAAGTTCTGGTCCCTGCGCTCGTCCTGGATCACCTCCTTCATCACCATCACCCTGACCGTTCTGTTCGGCGCTGGCCTCACCGCCGCCTTCGGACGCTCCGAGCAGTACCAGGACGTGGCCAAGGACTTCATTACCTCCGGTCTGACGTTCGGGCAGGTCGTGGTCGCGGTCCTGGGAGCCCTCATCATCACCGGGGAGTACTCCTCCGGTCAGATCCGCTCCTCCCTGGCCGCCGTCCCCAGGCGCGGGCAGCTCCTGCTGGCCAAGGCAGTGGTGTTGGCCGTCGTCTCCTTCCTCCTGGGAAGCCTGTCCGTGTTCCTGTCCTGGGCGATCTCCAAGCCCTTCATCGGCGAGCACGCCGGCTCCCTCACCGACTCGCACTACGCCGGTCACATCTGGGGCTCGGGCCTGGTCTTCGCCGTCATCGCCCTCATGGCTCTGGGGCTCGGCCTCCTGCTGCGCTCCACCGCCGGCACTGTCACCGTGATCGTCTCCCTCCTGTTCATCATCACCGCTCCCCTCCAGCTCGCGGCCAGCAAGTGGGATTGGGTCTTCAAGATCATCGGCTGCCTGCCCAGCACCGTCGCCGAGGCCGTCTCCGACCCGTTCCAGCGCACCACCGAGTGGGGCGGGCAGGGTGCTCAGTTCCTCACCCACGGCCAGGCCATCGCGGTCTTCGCCGCCTGGGCGCTCATCCCGCTCATCGCGGCCTGGTTAGTCTTCTCCCGGCGCGACGCCTGAGCAGGCGACTCCCCCACAGTCAGCCGGAGGCGAAGCCCATGTCAGCCCCCACGTCCTCTCACCAGGCCTCCGGTCCCTCCTCGCCCCACGAGGGCCCCGGCGCCCCGCCTGTCTCTTCGGCAGCCGACGCCCCCGGCGCTAACGCCGCGTCGCTCACGAAGAACCGGGCGGGCGCCGGGCTGTCGGCGGCCCTGAGCAACCCCGCGCTCCTGCACAGCCTCATCCGCTCCCTGCCGGCGTCATCCTTCCCCGATCCGACGCTCCCCGCATCCGGCAGCAACAGGAACAGTCCCCGTCTTCAAAGGCGGGCTCCTCAGCCGCACAAGTCGGCGTCGAGCACGACCCCCTGGAATGACACACTGAGCCCTATGTCCAGCCAGCTGCCAGCCCCACAGCCCGGCCGCCCAGCCACCGACACGCCCACCGACGACGACTTCGAGCTCCCGCCGGAGCCACGGGGCCTGCTGCGCACGCTCAGCCGGTGGTACCACCGCCATCCAACGATCATCGACATCTCCATCGCTGCCGGCGTCGTCGCCTACAGCCTCATCGTGGGTATCCCGCTTCTCCTGCGACCCAGCAGCCCGGCGAACACCTATCCCATCCTGCCTCTGGCGTTGATCGCAATCGCACTGATGGGGGTCGCGCTGTCACTTCGCCGGCGCTTCCCCCTGTGGAGCTGGGCCGCCATCCTCCTGATCCCGGAGGTCTATCAGTTTGCAGTGATGCACGCCTTCCACCTCAATACGGAGCAACTGCTGTACACGGCCATTGGCGTCAGCGGCATGGGATTGATATCAATCCCGATCGCCTTGGGCGCCGTCGCCTCCCACCGCAAGCCGTCCGCCGCGTGGACCGCCGGCGCCATCTCCCTGATGGTTCTCGTGGTGGATATCCTCATGACAAATCCTGGCCTGACGGTCGGGGAGATCCTGCGCAACGCCGCCATCCTCATTCTCCTCATTCTGGTGGGCATCCTGGTCGGTTTCAATACCCGCTCCGCCCGCCTGCGGCTCAAGGCCATGGAGCTGCGCTCGGCCCGAATGGCCCTGGCCAGCGAGCAGGCGGCACTGCTGGCGGCCTCCGAGGAGCGCAGTCGTATCGCCCGGGAGATGCACGACGTCGTCGCCCATTCCCTGGCCGTCATGATTACCATGGCCGACGGTGCCGCCGCCATCGTGGAGCGCGATCCAACCACGGCCAAGCAGGCCATCGAGACCCTGGCCGAGGCCGGACGCAGCGCCCTGGCCGACACCCGCCGCTTGGTGGGAGTCCTGCGGGAAGACCCCTCAGTCGCCGCGGGGCAGTCCCCCACCTCGGAGGACTCGGTGGGCTCCCTCTCCTCGGCCGGCGTTCAGAACGCGGCGCCGCTCCCCGACCAGCCCGCCCCCGCCGACCGCCCCCGCTGGAGCCTGAAGAGCAGGAGTGCGCAGTCCCCGCAGTCCCCGGAGCCCTCAGCACCCTCGGGCGAATCGCCGTCGTCGGCCCGCCAGCACGAGGTCCGCGACCTGCCGGTGCCCGAGTTCGCCCCACTGGGGACGGTGACGCCGGTCGAGCCCAGCGTCCCCATCGCCAACCTGCGCCAGCAGGCCACCGACGGCGCGGGCGACCGCTCCCGCGGAGACCTGCCCCTGGCCCCCTCCCCCGAGCAGGCTGACATCACCGAGCTCGTCAAACGCTTCGTGGCTGCGGGGGTGCCGGTCACCTACCGGTGGGTGGGGGCGGCGCTCCCGGAGGACAAGGCCCTCCAGCTCACCGTGTTCCGCATCGCCCAGGAGGCCCTGACCAACGTGCTGCGTTATGCCCCGACGACGCCGGCCGTCAGCGTCGACGTCGAGCGGCACATCGGCACCGTGGTCCTCACCGTTGACAACGAGGCCGCCCCGGGCACGCGCCCGATGCACGGATCCGGTAAGGGGCTGATCGGCATGCGGGAACGAGCTTCGGTCTATGGTGGGACCGTACAGGCCGGCCCGACGCCCACGGGTTGGCGAGTCCGCGCGGTCCTGCGCTGGGACGAGCATGACGAAGGGACTTTCTCATGGCAGACGCCCCTGTGAGCGGCGGCGACCCCCTCCAGCCCGACGAGTCTGAGCGCCCCGGCGAGGTCCGCGGCCCGGTCAGCGTCGTGCTCGCCGACGACCAGGCGCTCATGCGCATGGGCTTCCGCATGGTGCTGGAGGCCGAGGAGGACATCACCGTTGTCGGCGAGGCCTCCGACGGCACCTCCGCCCTGGCCCAGGCCAAAGCCCTGCACCCCGACGTCATCCTCATGGACGTGCGCATGCCGGGTATGAACGGCATCGAGGCCACCGAGCGCATCGCCCAGGAGTGCCCGAGCACGCGCGTGCTCATCCTGACCACCTTCGACCTGGACGAGTACGCCTTCGCCGGGCTGCGCGCCGGGGCCTCCGGCTTCCTGCTCAAGGACACCCGGCCCACCGAGCTCGCCGAGGCGATCCGTACCGTGGCCTCCGGGGAGGCGGTCGTCTCGCCGCGCATCACCCAGCGGATGCTGGAGATGTTCGCCGGCTCGCTGCCGAGCTCGCAGGCGCCGGCCCAGTCCTCCTCGGATCCGCGGATCGACTCACTGACCCCGCGCGAGAAGGAGATCCTCGTGCTCATGAGTCAGGGCATGTCGAACGCGGAGATCGCCGCGCACCTGGTCGTCTCGGCCACCACCGTCAAGACCCACGTGGGCAACGTGCTCGCCAAGCTCGACGTGCGAGACCGGGTCCAGGCCGTCGTCGTCGCCTACGAGACCGGCCTCATGGCCTGAGCCCAGCAGCATCGCTGAGCCGGTTCGCGGTGAGGCGGACGGGACAGGCGCTCTTGGCAACCATCCGCACCGCTCGTTCCTCACGGTGCTCCCGCCAGGCCCGTCCACGCCTTCGAGCACCTGCCCCACCCGCCCAGATCGGGCGACCGCACGTCAGCGGGGGGCGTGGAGGCGCTGCTGGGCGTCGTCGAAGCCGACCGTGACGACTTGTTCGACGGCGTCGGCGGCCTGCTCCAGGGTGACGCCGAGGTCGGCGCGCTCACGGCCGGGGAAGTCGGACAGGACGAAGTCGGAGGGGTCCTGGCGGCCCGGCGGGCGGCCGATGCCTACGCGCAGGCGCGCGTAGTCCTTGGTGGAGACGGACTTGCTGATGGAGCGCAGGCCGTTGTGACCGCCTTCGCCGCCGCCGCGCTTGAGGCGCAGCTCGTGGGCGGGCAGGTCGAGCTCGTCGTGGATGACGAGCAGGCGGCTGGCGGGGTCGATCCCGTAGTAGGAGACAAGCCCGGCCACAGGGCCGCCGGAGAGGTTCATGAGCACTGAGGGCTCGGCCAGGATGACGCGGGGGCCGGGGGCTCCGCCGGGCATCATGCCCAGCCTGCCCTCGGCCACACGGGCGCGGGCCTTCTTGTGCTGGGTGAACCGAGACCCGGTGCGCTCGGCCAGGACGTCGAGCACCATGTAGCCGACGTTGTGGCGGTTGCGGGCGTACCGGGTCCCGGGGTTCCCCAGCCCGACGACGAGCCAGGCCTCACTCATGCGCCCCGCCCCGGGGTGAGCCCGGCGCGGGCGGCACGGGTGGTGCGGGAGGCGCCTGCCGGCGCGTCGTCATGGCTGGACACGTCAGTCACGCGCGATTCACTCGGCCTCGGCCTCGGCGTCGCCCTCAGCGGGGACGACCTCGGGGACCTCGGAGGCGACGGCGTGCTCGTTGGCCACGTTGACCACAGCGGTCTCGGCGTCGGCGACGGCCTCGACACCCTTGGGCAGGGCGATGTCGGCAAGGGTCAGGACGGTGCCGGCGGCGACGCCGGTGACATCGACCTCGATGGCCTCGGGCACGGAGACGGCCGGGGCGGAGACCATGACGGTGGCGGCCTCGATCATGTGGATGGTGCCGGGGGCGGCCTCACCGATGACGGTGACCGGGACCTCGACGTCGACGCGCTCGTTGCGGTCCACCAGGAGGAAGTCGACGTGCTGCACGCCGGGGCGGATGGGGTGGCGCTGCACGTCCTTGGCCAGGGCCAGGAGGGTCTCGCCGCCGGCGATGTCCAGCTCGACCAGGGCGTTGTCGTTGCTGCGCAGGGCCAGGCGGGTGGCGTGCTCCTCGAGCAGGAGGTGGCGGGGCTCGGTGCCGTGGCCGTAGACGACGGCGGGGACCTGGCCGGCGCGGCGGGCCTGGCGGGCCGAGCCCTTGCCGAACTCGGTGCGGTCCTGGGCCTTGAGGGTGATGGCGTTGTTGGCCATGTGGCTCTCCTTGCGGATGAGGCGGGGCCCGGTGCCCCGCGGCTGATGGTGGTCCGGCTGGGCGCGACGACGCGCAGTACCGCCAGGTACCACCACGTCGATCACGGATGCGCGCCGTGCTGGCGCGTCCCTCGCCGGGGCGACGTGGGCAAGACTACGGCATGGGCGAGGCGCGCGAACAGCCGCGCAGCCGGTGAGGCGCCCCACCTGGCGGGGAACAGCGGGTGCCCGGCTGGCTCCCGTCGTCGTCTGGACGCAATGCACGAGGGTCGGGGGCTACTGGAGGAGGGTCGGGGGTACTCCATGGGGGTCGGGGGTTCGTGCAGTACGCACAACCCTTGGCTAGTGGTTCCCCACCCTCGTGGAGTAGGCCTACTCGGGGCGGGAGCGGGCCGTCAGCCCAGTGTCCACAGCGCTGACATTAACGAGCCAGCCGCCGAAACGGACAGCGGGGATCGTTGGAATACTGCGGTTTCTTCTTGGTGTGAGACACCGGTGCGCCTTCAATGTCAGCACTATGGACACCGCCGACCCGCCGGGCGCATGCGACGAGCCCCAGCGAAGCCGAACCGGCTCGCGCGGTCGAGGGTTGAAGGCACGATCTCGCGACCTACCCTCCGATGGCGCGGATGCATCGACTGCAGCCGCTCAGCCGTGTCACGTATGCCATTCCCTCGCGATGAAGATCAGGAGGTTGACGTCAGTGCAGATGGCAACCTGTTCGGTCTCGAAGTAGTAGGACGACTCGAAACGGCTCGGGTCATCCTGCATCATGTGCTCGATGTCGAGGATCGCATCGGCCTTCTCCTTGGGGACCGTGGTGAAGACCTTGCCTTCGGGGACGTACTGGCGCAGGTCGGGGTAGATGCCGGGGAGCGGATCGGCCTTTCCACTCGAGGCCTCAGCGAGGGCACGACTGCCGGCGGGATCGAGGGTCATCACCCCGTGTATCCATATCGGGCGGTCCGGCGCGGGCAGGATCTCGCGTTTCTCCTGCCAGTACTGCATGACCCAGTGAGCCGAGGAAATGGTGACGCCCGGCATGCGTCTGTCGAGGCGTCCCAGGTCGGTGCGGATCTCCAGCGTCACGGGGACGTACTCAGTGAAGCTCGCGAAACGGCCATCCGACGTCGGCGTCGCACTCGACCGCGACCGGTCCTCCTGCGCTGGGGCGCATCCACCCAGCGCCAGTGCCGCCCCGCCGGCGAGGCCCATGCCGACGACGTCGCGCCGCCCGTACTCGGACATGCCCGCCCTCCTTCGCTCCCACCTGCGACCAGGCCCGTCGCAAGACACCGCGGGTGCAGCGAAGACTACTCGCGCCGGGCGGCGACAGGCCCGTCCTCACGGCGGCCGGAGGCGGGCACTTGTCCCCATATCCCGGCCACGGGGCACTCAACGTCGGCGGAGCTGAGATCATTCGGAGGACAACGGCCCCGAGCCCGCCAGCGCCTCACAACGCCGGCAGCACTCCCGCACCCGACTACCAGAAAGCAGACCATGAGGTACTTCGCCGAGTACATCGTCGGCAGGAATGGCCCCATCGATGTCTTCCTGCAGCCCCAGACCCCGCAGCTCGTCGCCGATGAGGTCGCCCGCAAACTCACCTCGCCCGCCTACCTGGATGGCGCGAGGCACTTCGCCCTTGCGGTGTGGGCGCTGCCCGACGGGATGACCCACATGGACGAGGTCCCGGAGTCATCCCCGGCGCGGGCCACCTACATCCAGTGCGGTGGCTCCACCAAGGCCATGAGCGTTGAGATCCGCGTGACCCACGAGGACGACTCCTACGAGCACTACGCCGTGGCCCGCGAGCCCGTCGCCGACCCCGGAGCGTGGACCACGATCACCTGGGACAACGGGGGTCCCGAGCCCTTCTCGCTGCGTCTGCACCCCGAGGAGGTCTTCACCGGCGAGCAGGCAGCCCCCGTCTTCCGCGCCTACATCGAGGACGGGGCCCTTCCACCCGCCGAGCTCCTGCGCAGGCTCGACGTCTAACTCGCGCCGGCTCCTCGCGTTCGTACCGTAGGTGCCGGGATCGTACCCTCTACCCCTCGAACGCACGGCCTACCCTACGAACGCGCGGGTGCGGACCATCATTCAAGCCCGCAGGAGCTCCAGGCAGCGGCGCACGTCCTGGAGCGGGAGCTGGCCGGGGGCGGAGGCCCAGGCCTGTCCCTGCTCGTCTGGGACGACGGCGAAGGTCAGCGCCGACCCGAAGGCCGGCGCCACGCGGCTGACCGCCCCGAGCGCCCCCATGGACATGGCCGCCACGGGCACCCCCAGGCCGGCGGCCTCCCCCGCGCCCGCCGTGGCCCGCGCGCACACGCCCAGGAGTCGGGCGACATCGTCGGCACTGATGGGCCACACGGCGATCTTGGCCAGGTCCGCGCCCTCGCGGGCCATGCGGGCCAGGACCTCCTCGAGGGCCTCATCGGCGGGGGTGGCCTCGAAGTCGTGGAAGGAGGCGACGACGTCGATGCTCAGTGCATGGGCCTGTGCGCAGACCTGAGGCAGGCAGCCGCGCTGGACCTCGACGTCGATGGCGACCGGGCGGCGCTCAGGTGCCCAGTCGGCGAGCCCGTCGAGGACGGAGCGCAGAAGGGCGCCGTAGGAGGCGTCGTCCAGACGGGCCCGGCCCCCCTCGGCGGCGGTACGGCAGGTGAGCAGTAGGGGGGCGGCGGCATCGGCGCCGGCACCGTCGGCGGCAATGGCCTCCCCCAGTCCCCGCAGGCACTCCAGGACCTGGGCGGCGACCGCAGCGGCATCCATCGGTGCGGAGCCAGTCAGGGCGCCGGACTCCTCCAGCAGGTCGACGCGCAGCTCGAGGACGTCGGCACCGGCGTCGACGGCGCTGCGGGCCTGGGGCCGCGCCTGGGCGAGGCTCGGCCCGGTCAGGGAGACGGCCACGGCGGGCAGGCCACCGGGGCCGGGAATGCTGCGTCCGCCCCAGGTCAGCGACGTCGCGCTCACGCCGGTGTCCCTTCGGCCGGCCCCGGTTCTGGCACGAGCGACAGGGCGATGCCGTCGAGGATGTCGTAGAGGCTGGTGGTGACGTGCGCCAACGGGTGCCCGGCGGCGGCGGTGCGCTCCACGACGCGGGTGACGACCTCGCTCCACACGAGGGCGCCCGCGGCGATGACGTCGCGGCGGCCGGGGGCCAGGTAGCCCCAGGAGGCGCGCTGCTCGGCCGTGGAGTGGATGATCGCCTCGCAGGAGGCCAGGACCTCCTGGGGGCTCAGCTCGGCGCCGTTCAGGGCCTGCGGGTCGAAGGCCTGAAGGTCCAGGGCATGGGCGGTGACGGTGGTGATGGTGCCGGCCAGGCCGACCAGCCGCCCCGGGGCGGACAGGTCGACGACCCGCTCGGCCTCATCGAGCAGGCCGCGCACCTCGACCCGAGCGGCGGCCTCGGCCTCGGGGGTGACGCCGCCTGCGAGGAAGCGCTCGGTGATACGCACGCTGCCGGTGTCCAGGCTGATGGCGGCGCTGGGCTCATCCACGCCCAGGACCAGCTCGGTGGAGCCGCCCCCGAGGTCGACGACGAGCCGCGGCGCCGGCTCGCACTCCCCCGACCCCGGCGTGCCCTCGTCTGCACCGGCACCGGCACCGAGGAGCGAACCGGTGAAGGACAGGCGGGCCTCCTCCTGGCCGCTGACGACCTCGGGCTCAATGCCCAGCAGGCGCCTGACCCCGGCCACGAAGTCCTCGCGGTTGCGGGCGTCGCGGGTGGCGGAGGTGGCCACGAAGCGCCGCACGTCGCCCCCGGGGGCGACGCCCAGCTCGGCGCAGTCGGCGGCGTAGGAGGCCACGGCCGCCAGGGTGCGCTCCAGGGCCTCGGGGTCGAGCAGGCCGGTGCGGTCCACGCCCTGGCCCAGGCGCACGATCTCGTTGCGGCGGCGCAGCACCTCCAGGCGGGGGCGCCCGGAGTCGTCGCGGTCGGCCTCGGCGATGAGGAGGCGGATGGTGTTGGTGCCGCAGTCGATTGCGGCGACACGGGTCATGGTGGCGGCCTCCTGGGCTCGGTCGGGAAGGGAAGGAGCAGGGCGTCCCTGCCGCTCAGCAGGAGCAGCGCTCAGGATCCCACAGTCCGCGCTCGCGCAGGGCCTCCAGCGTACGGTCACCGATGGGGTTGACGCCGGCTCCGGCGGCCAGGGTGTGCCCGAGCAGGGCGTGGAGGCACTTGACGCGCGTGGGCATTCCGCCGGCGGAGACCCCCTCGATCTCAGGGACCTGCCCGAGCTCGGCGCGACGGGCCAGGTAGTCGTCGTGGGCGGCGGCGTAGGCGGCGGCCAGCTCGGCGTCGTCGGCCAGCGCGGCGTTGAAGGTCTCCATGAGGTGCTCGGCCTCCAGGGTGGAGCACCCCTTCACGGCGGCCGGGTGGGTGAGGTAGTAGCTGGTCGGGAAGGGGGTGCCGTCGTCGAGGCGCGGGGCGGTGCGCACCACGGTGGGGCGCCCGCACACGCAGCGGGCCGCAATGGCGACGACTCCGCGCGGCACCCTCCCCAGCTGCTCGGCCAGGGCCTCGAGGTCGGCCGACGACACCGGCCCCTGCGTCTGGGGCGTTGGGCTCACGGGGTCTCCTTCGTCTGCGGGGTGACGGCCGGTTTCGGCGTGGTCTTGGGCGGATCCGAGGGTGCCTGGTTGGGCTCCCCGGTCGGCAGCTCCTTCTGGGCGGGGTTGAGGGTCTTGCCGTCCGTCCCACCCTTCGAACCTGCCGGGGCGGTGCCGTTGGCCTGGCCGGCGGCCCGCGAGGAGTCCCGGAGTTCCTCGTACCAGGGGGTGTCCGGGGAGCCCGGGGTGGCCCCTCCGCCGGCCTCGTTCTCCTTCATGGAGTCGGCGCCGACGACGACGTAGCTGGTGTCGCCGGGCATGACGTAGCCGAGGCGCTCACGGACCTGGGAGCGCACGTAGGTGTCGTCCTGCCACTGGGCCAGCTCGTTCTCCAGGGTGGTGGAGGTGTCGGAGGCCTCCTTGATCCTGTCGACGACGGCGTCGTACTGGGCCTGCTGGGACAGGTAGGCGCGCAGGGAGGTGAAGATGACGACGAAGGCCAGCAGGCACACGACCGCCAGGATGACGACCCGGGGCGGCAGGGTCCGCTCGGGCATCGCCGTCGGCAGGCCCCGCTGCCGGGAGCCGGACGAGCCGGAGCCCGACCCGGCCGCGGAGGCCGCCCTCTCGGCCGGTACCTGGCGGGGCCGGGCGCCGCCGGCGACGCGGCGCGTCCCGGACTGGCTGGAGGAGGGGCGGCGTGGAGTCATACCGGCATCCTGCCTCACCCGGAGCCGCACAACGACGCACCCCACCGGGCGCGTTGCTCACGCTTCGGTCATGGCCGGCCCCTCACGGCCATGCTGCGGCACTGCTGCGGCACTGCTCCGTAGACGACGCTTCGGGGCAGGCGGGAGAACCCGTCTGCCCCGAAGCGGTGGGGTGCGTCGTCGTCGAGTCGCGGCTGAGGTATCGCGTCAGTCAGCGGCTCGACGACGGCCGGCCGCCGTCAGGCTCAGGCCTGGAAGCGGGGGAAGGCGCCGGCGCCGGCGTAGACCGCGGCGTCGCCGAGGGCCTCCTCGATGCGCAGGAGCTGGTTGTACTTGTTGACGCGCTCGCCGCGTGCGGGGGCGCCGGTCTTGATCTGGCCGGAGTTGGTGGCCACGGCCAGGTCGGCGATGGTGACGTCCTCGGTCTCACCGGAGCGGTGGGAGGTCATCGTCTTGTAGCCGGCGCGGTGGGCCATCTCGACGGCCTCGAGGGTCTCGGTCAGGGAGCCGATCTGGTTGACCTTGACCAGCAGGGCGTTGGCGGCGCCGAGCTTGATGCCCTTGGCGAGGCGCTCGGGGTTGGTGACGAAGAAGTCGTCGCCGACGATCTGGACCTTGTCGCCGATCTGCTCGGTGAGGTGCTTCCAGTCGTCCCACTCGTCCTCGGAGAGCGGGTCCTCGATGGAGACGATCGGGAAGTCGGTGATGAGCTGCTTGTAGTACTCGACCATCGAGGCGGTGTCCTGGGCCTCGCCCTCGAACTGGTAGGTCTTGGTCTTCTCGTCGAAGAACTCCGAGGAGGCGACGTCCATGGCCAGGGCCACGTCCTTGCCGGGCTTGTAGCCGGCCTTCTCAATGGCCTCGACGATGAGCTCGAGAGCCTCGCGGTTGGAGTCGAGGTTGGGGGCGAAGCCGCCCTCGTCGCCCAGGCCGGTGGACAGGCCGCGCTCCTTCACGACCGCCTTGAGGGCGTGGTAGACCTCGGCGCCCATGCGCAGGGCCTCACGGAAGGTGGGGGCGCCGATGGGGGCGATCATGAACTCCTGGATGTCCACGTTGGAGTCGGCGTGAGAGCCACCGTTGAGGATGTTCATCATGGGCACGGGCAGGACGTGGGCGTTGGGGCCGCCGACGTACTGGAACAGGTCCAGACCGGCGGACTCGGCGGAGGCCTGGGCGGCGGCCAGGGAGACGCCGAGGATGGCGTTGGCGCCGAGCTTGCCCTTGTTGGGGGTGCCGTCGAGCTCGATCATGAGCTGGTCGAGGCCACGCTGGTCGGCGGCGTCGAAGCCGATGATCTCGGGGGCGATGATGTCGTTGACGTTGTCGACGGCCTTCTCCACGCCCTTGCCGCCGTAGCGGCCCTTGTCGCCGTCGCGCAGCTCAACGGCCTCGAAGGCACCGGTGGAGGCGCCCGAGGGGACGGCGGCGCGAGCGGAAGCACCGTCCTCCAGGAGGATCTCGACCTCGAGGGTCGGGTTGCCACGGGAGTCGAGGATCTCGCGGGCATGAACGTTCTCGATGAGGGCCACTTGGTGCTCCTTGCTGAGGGGATCGTGATGCGGTCGTCGGCGTCGGGCACGCTCGCGCGCGACTGCCGAATGCAGGATCAGCCTAGCGGTCCGACTCCCCCACCACGAGGGCCATAGTCCTGAGGATTGCACAGTGTTCACGCCCGGCGAGAAACACTGGACGACGGCGGCCCCTGGGTTCCGCCGTCGTCCTGGGGGCTCTGTGCGGCCCTACTGGCCGCTGGTCTCGGGCTGCTCAGCGCCCTGGGCGCCCTCGCCGGCAGCGCCGTCGGCCTGACCTGTCTGGCCCTGCCCGTCGGCCTGCCCGGAGTCGGCGGGCTGCTGACCGTCCTGCTGGGGTACCTGTTGCTGCGGCGCCTGCTGTTGGCCACCCTGCTGCGGGGCTTGCTGTTGGGGGGCCTGCTGCTGGGGGGCCTGCTGCAGGCCACCGCCGAAGGGGTTGTTGCCGGCTTCCAGGCGGGGATCGGTTCGGGTCAACCAGGTCTGAGCCTTATTCGGGTAGCGCGGGGAGATGTCACCGTCCAGCGTGCCGCGGACCTTGTCCAGGTCGGCGAGCACGACCTTCCCCTGCTGCCCAGCCTGCTTCGGCCGCTGAGAGAGCTGCTCGTACTGGCCGTTCAACAAACTCGCCCGCAGGTAGGTGATCGTTTCCGGCTTGCGGGGCTGGAAACCCAGCCGCTCCTTGACCAGCTGCACGATCTGCGCATCGGTGAAGGTCAGTCCGTGGGCCTGGCCGACCTCAATCAGGTAGGGGGCCTGAATGAGGCCGTAAACGATCTCAGAACGATTCACGCCCTGACGCACCAGGTTCTCCCAACCGAGCGCGGAGTCCAGCTCCTTGACCACGACGTCGACGTCCTTCTCACTGACGACCACGGAGTGACGGGCCCCGTCCAGGCCGGTGTAGTGCATATCGGCCGCCTGCCCGGGGTGGTCGGAGCAGCCGGCGAGCGCCCCAACGGCGAGGAGGAGTGCAGCGCTGGCGGCAAGGACGCGCGTGCGTGCGGCAAGGCTTCGGGTCACGGTCTGCTCCTGGAAGGGGACGACGCCGGAGGGCGACATGGTGTCACAACATTTCTGCCCCCGACCCTACCGTTCCGCCTGCGACGACGCACGCAGCCGGCCCGCCACTACCCACCGTCAGCGGCGTTTGCGGTAGGTGGTGGCCTCGGTCTCGTAGGAGGTGTCGCCCTGGACGACGGCGCGCAGGAGCACCTCGGCCCACCGCACGACCTCCTCGCCGGACAGGGCCGCTCCGCCCATGCGGTTGGTGCCCGGGGCGGGCACCACGATGGTGCGCGTGGCGGGCTTCAGCACGGTCCCCGGGTAGAGGCGGGTAACCTTCATGCGCGCCGACTCGGGCAGATCCACCGGGGCGAAGCGCACCGACTTGCCCTGAGCGACGATCTCGCGCACCCCCAGCTCGGCGGCCAGAGCCCGCAGGCGTGCCAGCGCCGCCAGGCGGGCGGTGGCCTCCGGCACGGGCCCGTAGCGGTCGGCCAGCTCCTCCAGGACGTCGTCGACCTGCTCCCCCGAGCGCGCCGCCGCGAACTTGGTGTACGCCTCCAGGCGCAGGCGCTCGTGAGGGATGTAGTCCTCGGGGACGGTGGCGTCCACGGGCAGCTCGATGCGCAGCTCGACGTCCTCCTCGTCGCCCTCCTCGAAGCCGATCGCGTCGGCGCCGGCCTTCCCGGAGCGGGCCAGGGCCTTCTTGTAGGCGGCCACGGCCTCGGAGACCATACGCACGTACAAATCGAAGCCGACCCCGGCGATGTGCCCGGACTGCTCGCCGCCCAGCAGGTTGCCCGAGCCGCGGATCTCCAGGTCCTTCATGGCCACCTGCATCCCGGCCCCGAGATCCGTGTTGGTGGCGATGGTGCGCAGGCGCTCCAGGGCCGTCTCGGTCAGCGGCTTGTCCGAGGGGTAGAGGAAGTAGGCGTAGGCCCGCTCCCGGCCGCGCCCCACGCGCCCGCGCAGCTGGTGGAGCTGGCTCAGGCCCATGCGGTCGGCGCGGTCCACGATGAGGGTGTTGGCGTTGGACACGTCCAGCCCGGTCTCCACGATCGTGGTGCACACGAGCACGTCGGTCTCCTTGCGCCAGAAGGAGTCGATGACGGCCTCGAGCTGGTGCTCGTTCATCTGCCCGTGGGCGGTGGCCACGCGCGCCTCGGGCACCAGCTCGGCCAGGCGCGCGGCGGTGGCGTCGATGTCCTCGACCCGGTTGTGGACGAAGAACACCTGCCCCTCGCGCAGCAGCTCGCGGCGGATCGCGGCGGAGACCTGCTTGGTCTCGTAGGCGCCCACGTAGGTCAGGATCGGGTGGCGGTCCTCGGGCGGGGTCGCCAGGGTGGACATCTCGCGCAGGCCGGTGACCGCCATCTCCAGGGTCCGCGGGATCGGGGTGGCGGACATGGACAGGACGTCCACGTTGGTGCGCAGCGCCTTGAGGGTCTCCTTGTGCTCCACCCCGAAGCGCTGCTCCTCATCGATGATGACCAGGCCCAGGTCCTTGAACTTCACCTGACCGGTGATGAGTCGGTGAGTGCCGACGACGACGTCGACACTCCCCTTCTCCAGGCCCTCGAGCACCTTGGCGGACTCGGCGGCGTCCTGGAAGCGGGACAGGGCCGCCACGGTCACCGGGAAGCCGGCATAGCGCTCGGTGAAGGTCTCGGCGTGCTGGCTCACCAGGAGCGTGGTGGGCACCAGGACCGCGACCTGCTTTCCGTCCTGGACGGCCTTGAAGGCGGCGCGCACGGCGATCTCGGTCTTGCCGTAGCCGACGTCGCCGCACACGAGCCGGTCCATCGGCTGGGCCTTCTCCATGTCGGCCTTGACCTCGTCGATGGTGGAGAGCTGGTCGGGGGTCTCGGTGTAGGGGAAGGCCTCCTCCAGCTCGGTCTGCCAGGGGGTGTCGGGGCTGAAGGCGTGGCCGGTGGTGGCTGCGCGGGCGGCGTAGAGGCGCACGAGCTCGCCGGCGATCTCGCGCACGGCCTTGCGGGCCTTGGACTTGGTCTTGGCCCAGTCGGCGCCGCCCATCTTGCTTAAGGAGGGGCTGTCGCCGCCGACGTACTTGGTGACCTGGTCCAGGGCGTCGGTGGGCACCAGGAGGCGGTCGCCGGGCTGGCCGCGCTTGGAGGGCGCGTACTCGATGACGAGGTACTCGCGGGTGGCCGAGGAGCGGGGCCCGCCCACGGTGCGCCGGCTCAGCTCGATGAAGCGCCCCACCCCGTGCTGGGCGTGGACCACCAGGTCCCCGGCGTGCAGGGACAGGGGGTCCACGGAGCGGCGGGCGCGGCGGGCCGGCAGGCTGCGGCGCTCGCGGGGGCCTGCCGAGGCTCGCCCGGTGAGGTCGGACTCGGCGATGAGGGCCAGGCGCAGCCCCTCGGCGAGGAAGCCGTGGCCGGCGCTGGCCTGGGTGACGCGCACGACACCGTCGCCGGGGCCCGCGGCCGGGGCGCCATCGGCACCAGTTGAGC
>ERZ772999.402-NODE-402-length-27787-cov-22.342889_pt1 | contig 27787 bp, 19 predicted proteins | sample MGYA00511467_ERZ772999 | MGnify/ENA primary metagenome ERZ772999 (study PRJEB29015, sample SAMEA2738064) | human oral metagenome | biome: human oral; feature: human-associated habitat; material: saliva | place: China | collected 2218 ... | reverse complement strand
AGGGCGGAAGCTCCACCTCGACCAGCAAGGATGCGCCCGCCACCGAACGAGTCAACGTTGAGGTTCTACGCACCGCCGGCGGATACGCCGCAATCAACGCGAACCTCAGCACGGGACAGAAGGTGCTTGTCTCATGAGCCGCCGTAAGAGAACCCCAGACGCAAGCCCGGGACGTGCGCCTACAGTTGCGCCCAACGTAGCGTCCGCCGCTACACCTGCCGCCGGGCTCGGTACCGCGCCCGCTATCGAAATGCACGGCATTACCCGTGTTTTCGAGGGGAGCGACCGACCCGTCCTCGATCGTCTCGACCTGGTGGTCGAACGCGGCGAATTCCTCGCCATCATCGGCCCCTCCGGATCCGGTAAATCCACCCTGCTCAACGCCATTGGCCTGCTCGACACTCCCACCAGCGGAACCTACAGCCTCTTTGGCAAAAACACGGAAGGACTCAGCGACAGAGAACGCGACGAAATGCGCCGAGACCACCTCGGCTTCATCTTCCAATCCTCAAACATGCTGCTGGACGAAACCAGCACAACCAACGCCTCCATGGGCCTGCGCGTGCAGGGCGTACCCTACAGCGAGCGCCTGCAACGCACCGAAGAAACCCTAGAATTTCTGGGGTTGAGCGACCGCGCCAGCATCCGCACCCGCTACCTGTCCGGCGGCGAAAAGCAACGTTGCGCCATTGCACGCGCCCTCGCCACGCGCCCGCCGCTGATTCTTGCCGACGAGCCCACCGGCAACCTGGACAGCCACAATAGCGCCAAGGTCATTGAGATTCTGCAGCGCATTAACGCGACCGGCTGTACCGTGCTGGTGATTACCCACGACCCGGAGGTTGCCGCCGCTGCCCGCCGCGTGATTCGCATTGAGGATGGGCGGCTGCACGAGCAGAGCCGCGCCGACTTGGCTACGGTGCCGGTTGCCGAGGCTGTGCCCGCTGCAACGGATACCCCGGCAGAAGCCACGGTAGATGCCCCCGCCGGCCTCGCGCCGGGGGAGAAGCCCACCGCGCACCGCCGCGGAAGCTTCCTCACCGACGACAGCATCGAGGCGATCTCTGCGCTCACCTCACGACCGCTACGCACCCTGCTGCTGGGCCTGTCCTTCGCGCTGGGCGTGGGCGGACTCATCAGCGCCTCCGGCATGAGCGAATCCGCCAGCTACCAGGTGAACCAGCGTCTGCTCGGATCCGAACAATCCACGCTCTACGTCAGCGACAGGGACAATGACCAGAACATGCTCGGAACCTACCGGCAGGGCGAATCCGCGCAGAACGTTGCCGACCGCATTAGCGCGCTGGACTACGTGAAGAACACCGGATTCGTTAGTAGCGTGGCACCCGCCGACGTGCGAATCACCCGTTTCAGCCCCTACGAGGACGAACCCAAAACGGCGATTAGCCTCAGCTCCACTTCGAAAACCAGGCTCGAGCAAATCGGTGCCCGCATGAACCCCGAAACCCTGCGTGCGCTCGAACAGATGAACTCGACCCTCACCCAGCAGAACGTTGCCGACCGTGAACGTGCCGAGCAGCTCTCGGGCGCTATCGTGTCGGTCTCCGCTGCCCGCGCCCTCGGCATTATTCCCGAAGATAAGGCAGCAGATAACGCCACAACTGAGCCCAGGCCCGGCGAGCTGCCCACCGTCGAGTACGGTATTAAGCTCGGTGGGCTGCCGCAGGTAGCGCCCGGTGTGAGCATCTGGGTGGACGGTCAGCTGATGCCGGTCGTCGGCCTCTTCGACCCCGGCAATGGCGGCTACGAATTCAGGAACTCGGTCATTGTCTCGCCGGGCACACTTCAACGCACCGGACGCGGCCAGGTGACCTACATTGCCGAAACCGAACGGGGCTACGGCAAGGCGGTCGCCAAGGCTATTCCTCTGACCCTCAAACCCGCTGAACCCAGCCAAATCAACGTGGAAACCCCCTCCGACCTGCAGAGCCTGCGCGCGTCCATCGCCTCGGACCTGGGCCTGTACGTGGGTGTGCTCTCCGGTATTCTGCTGGTGCTCGCTTCCCTCTCGGCGGCAACCTCCATGTACCTGTCCGTGCAATCGCGCACCGCAGAGATCGCGCTGCGCCGCGCCATCGGATCGAGTAAATGGCTGATTGCCCGCATCTTCCTCATGGAGGGCGTCATGCTCGGTGTGCTCGGCGGTTCCATCGGTGCCTGCTCCGGCATGATTGCGACCATCATTCTTTCGCTCGTGCAGGGCTGGCAGGCGGTTCTCTCGCCCGGATTCGTGGTGCTCGGCGTGGGGGTCGGCGCCCTCACCGGCCTGGTCTCCTCGGCGTATCCGGCGTGGGTGGCGTCCCGCAAGAGCCCGGCCGACGCGATGCGCGGCTAGGAGTCCGCGTTAATGGGGGGGGCGAAGCGCGGTTCGCCGGCGAGCAGCCGGTTCGCCAGGAACCGCCGGTCCGCGCCGCGCGCTCGAGCGGGGGAGAGCGGGCAGGGCCCTCAAGTCCCCGGAGTATGACCTGCAAAATAGGTATTGGATAGCCCACCCCTTAAACTGATGGGAGGTAAAAACAGCAGAAGACTAAGGACAACACGTGAGTCGAACGCACACACCGCGTCATGCTGACAAACATCAGAACACTGAGGCACCAGAGGTGACCGAAGGAAAGCGCAACGACCGCGCTGACCGCCGTCCGCCGCTGGGACCCAACGCCCGCAAAAATCTGAGCACCTTCGGCATCATCACCGCCGTGCACACCCTGGCCACCGTGCTTTTCAGCGCGGCGCTCGCGGTCATCATTGCCCGCGCAGCCCACGCGGGGTTTGCCGCGGTCGCCGCCGAACACGCGCGCCTCAAGGAGACGAGCGCGCCGGACGTGTACCGCGCCTACGTTGAGTTCGCCGGCTCCGCCCAGGCACACCTGGAGGCGCACGGCGGCTGGCTGCTCGGACTCGGCGGCATCTTCGGTGACGGCGACGCCATCACCCCCGGCTTGCTCATCGTGGCGGTCCTGGCCCTCGCGGTGCGTTCGGGCGCGGACTACCTGCTGGCGGTGAGCGCGCAGCGTGCCGCCTCCGGAGCGAAGTCTCAGATTCGCCGTAGCCTGTTGCGCCGCGTGCTCGCCACCGGTGGCGCGGACACCCCCGAGGGTACCGGCGCGACCGCGGTGTTGCTTTCACGCGGCCTGAACGCCCTGGACGACTACTACACCAAGACCCTGACCGCGTTCGTTTCCACCGCGGTGGTGCCGGTCCTGCTGTGGATTGTGGTCGCCTCCCTGGACATGATGAGCGCCCTCGTGCTGCTCTGCACCCTGCCGCTCATTCCCGTGTTCATGGTGCTGATCGGCAAGAACACCCGCACCGAAACCGCGGAGGCGCAGGCCGAGCTACACCGCCTCTCGGACCACATCCTGGAGCTCGTGCGCGGCCTGCCCGTGATCATCGGTCTGGGCCGTGAACGCGCGCAGACCCGCGCCATGAACTCCCTGGGTCAGCGCTACCGCGAGCGCACCATGCAGACCCTGCGCAGCGCCTTCATGTCTTCGCTGGCTCTCGAGCTGATTACCACCATCTCCGTGGCGCTGATTGCCGTGCTGATTGGTGTGCGCCTGGTCAACGGCACCCTGGGCCTGGACACCGCCATTCTCGTGCTGCTGCTCGCTCCCGAGTGCTACCAGCCGCTGCGCGATGTGGGCGCCGCCTTCCACCAGTCCGAGGACGGCGTGGCCGCCCTGCGTAGCGCCCAGAAGATTATCGATGCGCCCCTGCCCGAGGAAACCGTCGAGGACGACTCGGCCAACCCCGCAGCCATCGAGGTGCGCAACCTGGACGTGAACTACCCCGATCGCCCCGAGGTGCTGACCGACCTGTCGCTGAGCCTGCCTCGCCGCGTGGCTCAGGCGGCGGAGCCCGGCCCGGAACGCGGCACCGTCATCGGTATCATGGGCCCCTCCGGTTGCGGCAAATCCACCCTGCTGAACGTGTTCTCCGGTGCCGTGCGTGAGGGTCTGGTGCCCACCGGCTCGCAGGAACCGATGCGCATCGCCGGTAGCGTCACCGGTCTGGGTACGACCCTGATGATTCCGCAGTCGCCGGTCTTCACCGCATCCACCGTGCGCGCCGAAATGGCCCTGTACGCCCTGAGCGCCGACGACTCCGAACGCGAGCGCGCCGCGGCCCTGGTGACCGGCGTGCTGGAGCGCGGCGAGTTTGCCGTGAGCCCCGCCGATAACGACCTGATGATGCGCCCGCTGGCGCAGCTGGGCCTTGAGAGCGTGAACGTGCTGGAACCGGGTGCCCTGAGCGCCGGTCAGGCGCGCCGCCTCGCCGTGGCCCGCACCCTGGCCCGCGCCGAGGCGATCTACCGCGCCGGCGGTAAGCAGACCGTGCTGACCGTGCTGGTGGATGAGCCCACCGCGCATCTGGACGCCTACTCGGCCTACCTGGTCACCCGCGCCCTGCACCGCCTGGCTGAGCTTGGCGCCACCGTGCTGATCGTGACCCACGAGGGTGAGCTGGCCGCGCATTGCGACCACCTCGTGCACGCCGAGCAGAGCGCATCCGGTTACACCTGGAGCGCCTCGCTCAACGCGACCCGCGTGCCCGTGCCCGCCGAGGCTCCCGCGCACCTGCTGGAGCTCAAGAGCGAACACGAGGCCGAAAGCCGCGCCCTCGTGGAGGTCGCCCCCGCCGCGGACGAGAACCCGCAGGAGGAAAAGCCCGCGGGCCTGTTCGCCACCCTGCGCACCCTGAAGGAACTGACCGGAATCGGTGCGCGCGCCTTCTCCGGCCCCGTGCTGATGGCGGCGACCACTTCTCTGATGGCCGCGGCGCTGACCGCGCTGTCCGGCTGGCTCATCGTGCGCGCAGGCGAGGGCCCCGCCATGATGTACCTGATGGTCGCCATCGTGGGCGTGCGATTCTTCGGCCTGGGCCGTGCCTGCGCCCGCTACGCCGAGCGTCTGATGACCCACTCGAAGGTTCTTGCCGCCGCGAATATTCTGCGTCTGCGCGCCTGGGTGGGCGCATGGCAGAGCGTGAGCAGCGTGCGGGCCCTGCTGCGCGGCGACGCCCTGCTGGAGCGCCTCGTGGGCGGTATTGACGAGCTTCGCGACGGTATTCCGCGCGTGATTATTCCGCCGGCCGCGCACCTGCTGGTCATGATTGCCGCGCTGGTGACGACCGCGTGCATCCTGCCGCAGGCTCTGATTCCCGTGCTGGCGGCGGTGCTGGTGAGCACTTTTGTGGCCCCCTGGGCCGTGCTTCGTGCCGACGCCCGCGCGGAGGCTCTGGCCCGCCAGTCCACCGCACGCATGCTGCGCCTGGGCACCGGTATGCTCTCCGCTGCCGAGGATCTGCGCGCCAACGGCGTGGCGAACACCGCCGAACGCGCCAACAACGATCTGGACGCGCAGAACCTCTCCGCCCTGCAGAAGGGCTCGACCGCCCAGGGTCTGGGCCGAACCCTCGTGGCGTTGAGCTGGTTTGGTGCCGCGCTGGCGAGCGCCGTGATTGCCTACCCGCTGGCTGTGAACGGCACCGTGGGCGCCCCCGAGTCGGCGATCGTGGTGTTGCTGTGCACCGGCATGCTGGAGAGCTCCCTGGGCCACATCGAGGCGGTTCGCTCCTGGCCCGAGTTCGCCCGCCTGCTCGCCTCGATTGCCCCGAGTGTTCGCGACGTCTCCCTGGAGGGTGTTGTCGCCACCTCGACCTTGAAGCGTTCCGTGCCCACCGAAGCCGAGGTGGACACCCACGTTCTGCCGCGCCGTGCCGAGCGTCTGCGCGCCCGCGCCGAGGCCGAGATGGAAGAGCTGCTGGAGGCAGACCGCCAGCGCGCCCGCCGCTTCGCGCGCCCCGACTCTGCGGCTGATTCCAAGGCCGATTCCCAGGCTGAATCTCCGCGCCCGCCCAAGCCAGGCGAGCCCAAGATAGTCGGATGCGGCACCCCGCAGCAGCTCGGCGTGAAGGTCACCGGCGCGGCCCCCGCTCTGGCCATGCAGGACGGTTCCGCCCGCTGGCCCGGTATGGATCACCCGGTCTTCGCGCACCTGAACCTGACGGCTCGCGAGGGCTCCTGGACCGCGGTGACCGGCCCCTCAGGATCCGGCAAGTCCACCGTGCTGGCTACCCTGTTGGGCTTCCTGCCCCTGGAGTCGGGCCGCATCGAGGCCGCCGGCGAGGCGCTGGCCCCCGAAGAGCTGCGCGGCTACGCGGCCTGGTGCCCGCAGGCGGCGCACATCTTCGAGTCGACCCTCGAGGGTAACCTGCTGCTGGCCCGCGACCGCTCCGACCGTCCCAGCGAGGAGGAGCTCATCGAGGTTCTGCGTCGCGTGGGTCTGGGCGAGTGGTTTTATGCCCTGCCGAAGGGCCTGCGCACTCCCGTGGGTGCCGGCGGTTCCTTCCTGTCGGGCGGTCAGCGTCAGCGCCTGGCGGTGGCTCGCGCCCTGCTGGTGAACTCGCCGGTTCTGCTGCTGGACGAACCGACCGCGCACCTGGACGCTGAGTCTGCCCGTGCACTCATGGCCGACTTGGATGCGGCAACCCGCGCCAGCTCGGTGGCCACGGTCCTGGTGTCGCACCGTCCCGAGGACGTGGCCCACTGCGACGAAGTGGTTCGCCTCTAAACACACCCGGACGCAGGGAACTGCGCGCATGAAACCGCGCAAAAGGCCCCGGTACTTCACGGAAGTACCGGGGCCTTTCTGCCTCTGTAATTATGGTGACTCAGCTACTGCCGCGCGGCCATCAGCCGTTGAGCGCGGGAAGAGCCACAGGGCAGTAGCTTCAGGACAGCGGTGTCGCCTCGAAAGTAGCACCGCCTCGGGCGCGCCTAGAAGAGCTTTTCACCCTCCGGGCTAACCGCCATCGCAGCAGAAACAGCCGCGTAGTTCGGGCCCACAATGCCGATGCTCTGAGTGAGCATCACGCCGGAACCGTCACGGGCACCGTGCTCGGTCGGCAGGGAACGAGCCACACCGCCGGAGGACGCCGCCTTCGCCGGGCCCACGCCCACCCATGCCAGGGCCAGCTGGCTCTCACCGGTGAGGAAGCGGTGCGCACGCACACCGCCGGTCGCGCGGCCCTTCTGCGGGTACTCGCTCAGCGCGGTGACCTTGGCGCTCGCCAGGCCGTCCTTGCCGTTGGTGACGGTCACGACCTCCGCCGCATCGCCGGGTGCGGTCACACCCAGGGCGATGAGGCGGTCGCCCTCGGCAAGCTTGATGCCGGCGATACCGCCGCCGGTGCGTCCCTGCGGGCGGACCTTCGCCGCGTCGAAGGTCAGCAGTTTTGCATCGCGGGTGACGAAGGTGAGCACTGCATCGTCGGTGGGGCAGGGGGCGGCGGCCACGATTTCATCGCCGTCCTTGAGCTTCATGATGTCCCACTCGGTCTGATTCAGCGGGTAGTCCGGGTTGAGGCGCTTAATCACGCCGCCGGCGGTTGCCATCGCCAGCACGGTGTTCAGCGGCACGAGAGCGACCAGCTTCTCACCCTTGGCGAGCTGAACCAGCTCGGTTGCCTTCACCGCCGACGCCATGGAGGGGGTGCCGCCGTTCTCGTCCAGCACCGCAATGTCCATGACGGACAGACGCACCATGCGTCCCGCGGAGGTCACGGCACCGATCTCGCCGCGCGCGGTGGTCGGCACAATCGAGGCGAACACGTCGTGTTTGAAACGCTTGCCGGGATCCACGAGTGCCTCGCGGATGGGCTTGCCGGGGGTTCGTCCCATCATACCGGAGGCCGAAAGCAGCACCCAGCAGGGCTCGTCCGCGATTTCGAGGGCGAGGCCCAGGCTCTTCTTCGCCTTGGACTGCGCGGTGACTGCCTCAATGGCGACCTGCATGTCGTCCTTGGTTTTGAGCTGGGTGCGGCGGTCGGTGCCGTAGCGTTCGGCAACTTCGGCGAGCTCGTCAGAAACCAGCTCGCGCAGCGCCGCATCAGAGCCGAGGATGCGCTGCAATTCCGCGATTTCCTGCTGCAGAGTGTCGCGTTCTGCTTCGAGTTCCAGGCGGGAGTACTTGGTGAGCTGGCGTAGGCGCAGCTCCAGAATGTGGTTCGCCTGCGTGTCGGTCAGGTCGAAGACGACCTTCAGTTTTTCGCGTGCCTGAGCGGTCTCATCAGATTCACGAATGATCTGGATAACCTCGTCAATGTCGAGAATCGCCACGAGCAGGCCCTCCACCAGGTGCAGGCGGTCGGTGCGCTTGCCCAGGCGGAATTCGGTGCGGCGGCGGACCACATTCAGGCGGTGGTCAATGTACACGCGCATCAGGTCGAGCAGGCCGAGGGTCTGCGGCTGACCGTCCACGAGCGCCACATTGTTGATGCCGAAGGAATCCTCGAGCGGGGTGTGCTTGTAGAGCGCGGCGAGCACGGCCTCGGGGTTGAAGCCGTTCTTGACCTCGATGATGAGGCGCAGGCCGTGGGTGCGGTCGGTCAGGTCGACCACGTCGGAGATGCCGGTGAGCTTCTTGGAGTTGACGCCGTCCTTGATTTTTTCTATGACCTTTTCGGGGCCGACCATGTACGGCAGTTCGGTGACGACGATGCCCTGCTTGCGGGGGCTGACCTGCTCAATCGAGACCTTCGCGCGGGTCTTAAAGGTGCCGCGGCCGGTTTCGTAGGCGTCACGGATTCCGCTCAGGCCCACGATGGTGCCGCCGGTGGGCAGATCGGGGCCGGGAATGAACTTCATGATGTCTTTGAGGCTTGCCTCGGGGTGCGCGATGAGGTGGCGGGTACCGGCGATGACCTCGCGCAGGTTGTGCGGCGCCATGTTGGTTGCCATACCGACCGCGATGCCGGTGGTGCCGTTGACGAGCAGGTTCGGGAACGCGGCGGGCAGCACGGCGGGCTGCATGAACTGGTTGTCGTAGTTGGGCACGAAGTCGACGACGTCTTCGTCGAGGTCGGCGGTGAGCGCCTGCGCGGCCGGTGCCATGCGAGCCTCAGTGTAGCGGGCGGCTGCCGGGCCGTCGTCGAGGGAGCCGAAGTTGCCGTGACCGTCAACGAGGGGCAGGCGCAGGGCGAAGGGCTGGGCCAGGCGCACCATGGCGTCGTAGATGGCGGCGTCGCCGTGCGGGTGGAGCTTACCCATGACCTCACCGGTCACGCGGGCGCTCTTGACGTGGCCCTTATCAGGGCGCAGGCCCATCTGCTGCATCATGTAGAGGATGCGGCGCTGCACGGGCTTGAGGCCGTCGCGGGCGTCGGGGAGGGCGCGCGAATAAATCACCGAGTAGGAGTACTCCAGGAAGCTGGATTCCATCTCGGCGGATACGTCGATGTCGACGATATTCTCTACCACATCCACCGGGTAGTCACTGGCGGCGGATTTGGATCGGCGAGCCATATATCTCCTCGTGTCGGTGTGTTTTTCGTACTTCTATTCTAGCGGGTGCACGCGGGTGAACCGGGCCGACCGGTCAGCATCACGCGCGAAGATACACGGGGACGCGCGGGGATACCCGGGCGTGCGTCTGGGCGTGCCGGGAGCTGATGCGTCGACCCGGCGGGGGAGCGGGCCAGGCCCGGCGTCTCGTCATATGCGCACCCGTACGCGTGCTTAAGTAGCACAGCCCGGCTGGAACCCTCTAAGGTAGAAGAGAGTAATGCCTAACCGCCGAAACGCGCGCGCCCCGCAGAGCCGCCGTGCGCGCCGGCAGACACCGCACGAAAGAGGTCCGATGAACACCCCCACCCCCGAACGCGAGCAGCTGGTCGCAGACATCAAGCACGCCGGCTTCTACCCCGACCTGGTGCTGGAAGTGGTGGATGAGGCCCTGGCCGATATGAACCCCGACGCCCACTTCGTGCAGCACGAAACCCACTTCTCGCGCGATGACTTCCACCGCCACATCACCGTGATGGTCCTGTGCGGCGACTTCATCGTGTTCGCCCACCTGGACGACCAGCACCTCGAGGGCGATGCACAGGGCACCGTGGCGCACGTGAGCGTGGAGGCGGTACACCTGAGCGACCTGAACGCGGTCACCATGAGCTACGGTTTCAGCCAGCCGCAGGCCTACAACGCCGGCAGCACGGCCCCGACCGAGATTTCCTTCCAGATTGCCTGGACCGGCTCCCTGCACCTGGAGCTTGCCCCGGCCGGCTGCCAGGATCCGCAGTGCAACGCCGACCACGGCTACACCGGTGACGCCCGCCGCGAGGACATCGCGGTGCGTGTTTCCGCAACCGCTGACGGCCCCGAGTCGGTGTACCGCGCCCAGCAGTTTGCGCGCGCCCTGCACCGCGCCCGCATGCGTGCCACCCGCCGCTAAACAAGCACCCACCGCTAAGCAGTCACCCGCCGAGAGGAACCATCATGACGGCCCCGTCCCGCACCGAACAGCCCGCCCTGCACGATATCTTGGGTGCGCCGCTGCCTCCCGCGCCGGCCTACGGTCGCAATAGCATCGCCGATGTGCTGGAGTCCGCCTCATCCCTCGTGGCTCAGCGAAGCCTGGTGCGCCCGGTCCACGCCCTGGACGCCGACCCGGCCTTCCACTCCTCCGCCGACCCTCTGAACCTGGCTGCCCGCCTGACCGAGCAGGATGTTGACCCGGACTCCTTCCGCCACGCCTGCGTGATCATGGTGGACGGCCTGGGCGAGGAGCCGCTCAACCGATACGCCGGCTACGCGCCCGCCCTGCGCAAGAGCCTGAGCCTGGGCCCGCTGGACGCCGCGTTCCCCACCACCACGGCCGCATCCCTGACCTCGCTGGGGACCGGCGCCGCACCCGGTGCGCACGGCGTTGCCGGCTACGAGGTGCGCAACCCGGCGGGCAATGGGGGAGCGGGCTCGGTCATGAACCACCTTTCCGGCTGGGATCAGTCGGTCGACCCCCATGCCTGGCAACCCCTGCCGACCGTGCTGGAACGCCACCATACGAACCGCCGCGTGCTCACCATCTCGCTGGGCAAGTACCGCGGCACCGGACTCACCGAGGCCGCCCTGCGCGGCGGAGACTTCGTGGATGCCGTCGGGTACAACGCCCGCGTCACCTACGCCCTGGAGGCGCTCTCCAGCCGCACCCCGACCACCGTGTACCTGTACTGGGGGGAAATTGACGCCGCGGGCCACCGCTACGGCGTGGGCAGCGACGAATGGCTACAGCAGCTGGAGGAGCTGAACTCGGCGCTGAAGCGTCTGGCGGAGCGCGCCCCCGCGTGGGCGGCACTCTTCGTGACCGCCGATCACGGCATGGTAAACGTGCCCGAGCAGCGGCGCATCGACTACTCCGGCGTGGAGGAGCTGACCCGCAACATCGCAATGACCGCGGGCGAGCCGCGCGCCGTACACCTGTACCTGGAGGACACTTCGGAGGCGGCACGCACCGCCACCGCGCAGCGTTGGGCGCAGTACTGGGGCGAGCGCGCCTGGGTGATTGATTCTCGCGAGCTGATGCGTGCCGGCTACTTCGGCCCGATCGTGACCGATGCCGCGCGCTCGCGCATTGGCGACCTGATGGTGTGCGCTCGCGATGACTGGGCGCTGTACGATATGCGCCACTACCAGGAGCGGGCCCTGCACATGGTGGGCCAGCACGGCTCGCTTACCGACGCCGAGCGTCTGGTGCCGCTGCGCATGCTCAAGACCTTCTAAAGCTCGGAAGAGCCCCGCTCAGCGGATACAGGCTGAGAAGATAGAAAAAGCCGCCGGTTATTCACACGAATAACCGGCGGCTTTCTGCTGTCTTGGTGCCTCTGCCTAGAAGCCTTTATCGGGCGGCGCGGGGGCGGTCGCTTACTTGCGGCCGCCGAAGATGATGTCGTCCCAGGCGGGAACGCTCACGCGCTGCTTCTTCGAGGAAGACTTGGGCTTCTCGGCCGCGGAGGCCTTGGCGGATTCCTCGGCCGCACCCGCAGCTTCTGCGGGCTCATCCTGCGCCGCGGGAGCCTCGGCAGTCTCGGCTGCCTCGGTATCGGGGGAGTGCTTGCCGTACTCCTCCGGTGCCGGATGCGCCGCGGGGGTGTGCGCGGAGGGCGCACCGGTCAGCGGGCCTCGACCGGCGGTTGCAGGCTGTGCGGGCTGTGCGGGCTGTTCCTCGTTCGCACGGGTGGTCGCCTCAGCCTTGGGGGCCTCAGCAGGAGTCTCTGCGGGAGCCTCAGCAGACTCGCGATGCACGAACACCTCGGGCTCCTCAACCTGGGCGGGACGCACCGAGCGGGCACGCTCAAGAAGCTCCTTGAGCTTACGCTCGTCAGCACTCTCGGAAGAAGCCAGGGGAGCCGGTGCGGGCTCCGGAGCCTTCGGCAGGCGGGCCTGCGGAACCTCCACGGGAGCCTTCTTCGCGGCGGCGGCCACAGCGTCCTCGCTATTACCCATCAAGAAGTATGCGGCCTCGTTCGAGGCGTACAGGCCCTGGTTCGCGGGGTTGTACACCCAACGGGCGGGGAATATCACCTGCGAGGGCAGGTTCTGACGCACCGAATCCTTCAGCGCAATATCAACCTCAACGCGCCACTGGCCGTTCTCCTGCTGACGGGTCGTCCAGTCCTGGGTGGCCTCCTCAAAACCGTAACGCTCCGAAACCTCCTCAATGCGGGCGCTGAGCGTCACCGGAATCTGCGCGCTACCCGAAGCCGAATCGCGGCGGCCAATCTTCACGCTCTGAGCGGCACGAATAATGTGGGCACGCTCGGCCACGATCGGCCACTCGTAGCGGCGCACGCGCTCCGGCTCCCAGCCGGACTCCTCCGCGATCTCCTCAACGGAGGCACCCTGACGGAAGCGGGTCTGAATATCGCGCGGGCCGTAGGTGCCCTTAGCGCCCAGGCCGCGGGCGGGCTGAATACGGCGAGCCTTGGTGATGCTCGTGCGCAGGTTAGCATCAATGGGCAGCAAGAAGCGGGTGCCGTCGGCAGACTCAAGCACCAGATTTTCGCCGTCATCGTGCACGCCAATCAGACGTAGCTCAAGCATGAGAACCTCCATAGGTGAACCGGGCGCCTTCCGTGAAATGTGGTGCACGGAACGCAAACTACCTTCCAGGGTACCGTGAAAGCGCGCAAAATCAGTAGCGCGGGGGCTTGTTTGGGCCAAAAAATATGCCCCGCGCCATCTTTATTGCACAGAATATGACGCCGTATATGCTCAAAGCTCACACTGGATTAGACAAAAGGGTGTTCAATGGTGAACAATACCTGGCATGTCGTCACGGGCGTAGCGGCGGCATGGAGAATTATAAAACCAGAGTGGCGCGGCTAACGCGGCCACAGATTCAATAGATTCAACGGAGCGTGAAAGTTTGGCAACTGATTACGATGCACCTCGCAAGCAGGACGAAGAGCAGAGCGAAGAGTCCTACGAGGAGCTCAACGCGCGCCGTTCCGACATGCAGTCCGGCGCGGTAGACGAGGACGAGAACAGCGCCGCCGAGAGCTTTGAGCTTCCCGGCGCCGACCTCTCCAACGAGGAGCTGAACGTCGTGGTTCTGCCCGCTCAGGACGACGAGTTCACCTGCGCATCCTGCTTCCTGGTTCGCCACCGCTCGCAGATTGCACGCGAGGACGGCGGCCTGTACTACTGCGTCGAATGCGAAGGCTAATATTCCAAGGATGGGTAACCCCCACCCGATAGACATCTGAACGGGGCGAGTGCCACACGGCACCGCCCCGTTGAGTATGCCTCCGCACCCGCCGCGCGGAGCCTGGCACACACATCCCGAAAGGACCGACCCCGATGAACCCCATCAACGTTCACATTAAGCTGCTCGATCCCGAGCTGCCCGCCCCCTCCTACGCCAAGCCCGGTGACGCCGGCGCCGATCTGCGCTCGCGCATCGAATTCGAGCTGGAGCCGGGCGAGCGTGCGCTCGTGCCCACCGGCGTGGCCATCGCCCTGCCCGAGGGTTACGTGGGTCTGGTGCATCCGCGCTCGGGTCTGGCCACCAAGCACGGTATTACCATTGTTAATGCGCCCGGAACCGTTGACTCCGGCTACCGCGGTGAGCTGATGGTCACCCTGCTCAACACCGATAAGACGAAGACTTTCCACGTGAGCCGCGGCGATCGCATCGCTCAGCTGGTGATTCAGAAGTACGAGCACGCGACCTTCACCATCGTGGAGGAACTGGACGAGACGGAGCGTGGCTCCAGCGGCTTCGGCTCCAGCGGAGTTCACTAGGACGGGCTAGCACGGGTCCGCCGCGCTGCGGCTCGCGCGTAGAAACGCACCTCCCCTCAACGGATTCTGACGGATTCCCCGGGTGGAGGGAACACAACCCGCACCCGGGGTGCGGCGAAAGGTGGAACACCATGTTCGGATTTGGTAAGAAGAAGAAAGCCGAGGAGGCCGAGAAGGCCGCCATCGACAAGGCCGTCAACGAGGAAATCGAAGAGACCAGCGTCGAGGTCGAGGAGCTGAAGGAGGAGGAAAACTCCGCCGAAGTGATCAAGTACGATCGCGTGAACGGCCCCCACGACATCGAGGAGGTCAGCGAAGAGGACCTCGAGGACTACGTCGACCTGGGAGCCCTGCGCATCAAGATGCACGAGGGCATGAACCTGCGTCTCGAGACCGATGACTCGACCGGTGCGGTGATTGCCGCAACCATCACCCGCGACGGCGCAACCCTGCAGGTGCAGGCCTTCGCCGCGCCGCGTACCACCGGCATTTGGGACGACATCCGCCACGACCTGACCGAGTCCGTCGCCTCCCAGGGCGGCACGGTTGAGGTGTACGCCGGCGTGTTCGGTGCCGAGATGCTGACCCGCCTGCCCGCCGTCACCCCGGACGGCAAACGCGGCGAGCGCATCGCCCGCTTCGTGGGCGTGGACGGCCCCCGCTGGTTCCTGCGCGGCGTCATCTCCGGTGCCGCTGTGCTGGGCGACGAGGCTGCCGCAGCCTCCGTGGAGGAGGTTTTCCGTGATGTGGTGGTGGACCGCGGCGACGACCCTCGCCCGCCCCGCGAGCTGCTGCCCATGACCCTGCCCGCAGACCTGGCCATCGCCGAGGACGACGGCGAGGACGAGGAGCCGAAGGATAACCACCAGGAGCTCCGCCCGATGCCTCGCCGCGGCCCCGAGATCACCGAGATCGGCTAATGCCGAGCTTTTCGCATCATCTGAGCGCGCTCGTGGTTCCCGAGGAGCATCCGATTGCTCCCGGCTACCCTGAGCGCTTTCGCGTGCGCCTCGCCGGTCGCGTGGAGCAGGTGTGGCTGCCGACGGCCCACAGCAAGCCGATGTACCGCGCCGAGCTGCTGGTCGCCAAGTCGAAGCCGCTGCAGTGGACGAACCCGCGCGCAATCATCGGCATGCCCATCGTGGAGCCGCCGGGTGAAGATTTTGACGAAGATGCTGAGGCTCCCACGGATGCCGGGAAGCACCTGAACACGGCCTCGCTGGCCACGGTCACCTCGCAGCTGGAAACCGTGGATGTGGCTTTTCCCTCCTACCCGCCGTTCAACTACGGCGACCGGGTGACACTCAAGTGGCAGGGTCAGCAGGTGGTGCCGGGCATCCTCGCCGGTGCGCTTCTGCGCTGTTCGGGCGTGGTGTCGATTCGCGCGAACCAGCCGATTATTTACAATCCACGCTACGAGATTGTGCCGCAATTCTTTGTGGAGAAGGGATAACATGAGCTCCGAGCCGACCAACCCCGACCGGGAGGCCGAGAAGACCGCGCGCGAAACCGTGCCCGCATCCGCCGCACAGCAGAGCCGGGTGAGCGAGCGGAACGAGTCCTCCGAATCCTCCAAATCGTCCGAGTCGCCGCACCAGTTCGCGCAGGCGGTGAGCGCCTCCATGAGCGCGAACATGCGCCGCACCGCCAACGGTGACGTGGATGTTCTGCACGCCATCGGCGGTTGGCGCGGCCTGGTGGAATCCTCCCTGCCCGCGGTGGCGTTCCTGGTGTTGTTTACCGTGACGAAGGAACTGAACCTTTCGCTGATTGCCGCGCTGGCCGCGGCCGCCGCCTTCACCCTGATTCGCCTGGTGCAGGGGTCCAAGCTGGTGAGCGCCCTGACCGGCCTGGTGGGAGTTGCGATTTGTGCTTTCGCGGCCTACCGCACGGGTAACGCGAGCGACTACTTTGTGGTTGGTTTCTGGACGAACGGCCTGTATTCGCTGGGGTACCTGGTGTCCATGGCGGTGCGTTGGCCGATTACGGGCCTGATTTTCGGTGTGATCCGCGGCGAGGGCCTGGCCTGGCGGCAGAACCCGGTGCGGGTGCGCCAGTACATGCTGGCCACCTGGATTATTACGATCCTGATGCTTCTGCGTCTGGTGGTGCAGATGCCCCTGTACTTCGCTAATGCGGTGGAGGCGCTGGGCGCCACCCGCCTGATTATGGGCCTGCCGCTGTACGCTTTGGGCGTGTGGCTGGCCTGGCGCGTTTCGGCCCCCGGAGAGGCGAGCGCGGGCGAGGCCGCCGAGGCTCGCGATGCCGAAGAAGCTGAGGCGTCCGCAGAGGAAGTCCGCGAGACCGAACGCTAACACGGCGCCGAACTCACCTCGGGCCCTAACCCCGGTCCGTGCGTAGCTTCGCACGGAACGTGCATGGCGTGAAACAATATGTGCGGCGTGTAAGCTTCAAAGAATCAGGCTTCATCAAGACAGGCGAAAGCCCCGGAACCCACAGCGGGTATCCGGGGCTTTCGCCTTCTCGCAAGAGCTTTCTCAACATGGGGGGAGAGCCCGGCATACGCAAAGATTGACCGGGCGAAATACCCCGCTTGAGAATCTGCTACGCGGGTATTAGCCGTGCGAAAATCTACTGCGCGAAAATCCGCCGAGCGAGAATCTGCTGTGCAAAAGCTACACAAGCAAAGCTTCTCGAGCGAAAAATCCCAAGCAAAAATCCCTAGCGAAAATTTCCGACCTAGAGTTACGCGAAGAGGGCTCGAATCTGATCCTCACCGGCAATCGTCGTGATGAAGAACAGCTCGTCGCCACCCTCGAGCGCGACGTCGGGGCTCGGCGGAATCGGGGCGCCATCGCGCAGAATCGCGGTGAGTACCGTATCGGCCGGCCACTGCACGTGGTCCACACGGTAACCGATGACGGGGTGGTCCTCCGGCACAGTGTACTCGGCCAGGGTCGCGCCACCGGCCTGCAGAGTCAGCAGACGCACGACGTCGCCCACCTCCACGGCCTCCTCAACCAGCGCGGTCATCAGGCGCGGGGTGGACACGGCCACATCCACGCCCCAGGAGTCGTCGAAGAGCCACTCGTTGCGGGGGTTATTCACGCGGGCCACGGTGCGCGGCACGCCGAACTCGCTGCGCACCAGCAGGGAGACCATCAGGTTTGCCTTGTCGTCACCGGTTGCGGCAACGACCACGTCCGCCTTGTTTGGGTGCACCTGGCGCAGCACGGACAGCTCGCAGGCGTCACCAATATGCCAGCGCACACCGGGCAGGTCGGCGCGCTTCTTAGCTTCGGGCTTGGAATCGATGATGGTCACGTCGTGTCCGTTCATCATGAGCTCCTTGGCAATCGACGCACCCACGGAACCGGCACCAACGATGAGTACCTTCATTACTTCTCCTTAGGGGTCGAGCGCTGGCGGCCAAAGAGCTGGCGGGGATCGGGCAGGGAAGGGGCCCCGAATCCAGGGGTGGCCTTACTCGTGGCGGAACGCAACCAGTCCATATTCGCGTCGGTGCGGTACTCCACCTCGTCGTCCTCGGTACGCGGCGGGCGCGAAAGAATACGCGTCACATCGGCGACGTCGTCGGTACGCATCATCACGTGCACGCTATCACCCTGCTGGTAGGCGCTATCGGGGCGGGGGAGCATACCCTCACCAAAGCGGGTGATGTAGGCGATGCGCACCCCGGCGGCACGCTCAATGTCGACGAGCGCGTGGCCGGCCCAGCCGTCATCCAGCGGAATCTCGGTGAGCATGAGGCGGCCCGAAGGCTCACGGAAATCACCCTTCAGCGCCTGCTCGGGCAGCAGACGGCGCAACACCTGATCGGTAGACCAGCGCACCGAGGCCACCGTGGGGATGCCCATGCGCTGGAAGAATTCGGCGCGGTTGGGATCGTACACGCGAGCCACCACGTTCTTCACCTTGAACAGCTCGCGAGCCACACGCGCGGCAATGATGTTCGAGTTATCACCCGACGAGACGGCCGCAAAGGCGTAGGCCTCGGTAATTCCGGCGCGTTTGAGGGTCTCCTGATCGAAACCCACACCGGTCACCAGCTGACCCTCAAAACCCTTGCGCAACGGCTGGAAGGCGCGCTCATCCTGATCGATGACGGCAACCGTGTGCCCGGAAGCCTCCAGCGTGCGGGCCAGCATGACGCCCACGCGCCCGGCGCCCATGATGACAAAGTGAGGCATGCTTCTCTCCATGTGTTGATGACGCGCTTTAACGCATACCCTTCCAGTGTAATTGAACCGCTCATTGAATTGAGCTTTGGGGCCCGGGAAGATAGCCTTAATGGGTGAGAAATCGTTGGGACAGGATGCGCATCGCCCTGATCGGTCGACCGGTCAGCACGCGGAACCTTTCGGCAGTGACCCTGCCGAAGCGGTATGCCCTGCCCCTTTTTGGTGCTGACGGCATCTCCTCGGTGGCCTATGCTGCCGACCAGACGATCCTGACCCTGGCCGCGGCGGGTGCTTCGGCGCTCGCGTTCTCCCCGTGGGTCGGCCTGGCGGTCGCCCTGGTGGGGCTGGTGGTCATCGGCACCTACCGCTACAACATCAGCCAGATTGCCGCCGAGGGCGATATTCAGCTGGTGCACAAGAAGCTGGGTGCGCTACCCGCGGTCATGATGGGTGCCTCCTCGCTCATGGACTACATGCTGACGGTGTCGGTGTCCATGTCTTCGGCGGCCACATTCCTCGTGGCCCTGTACCCCGAGATTCAGGATTGGCGCACGACGATTGCGGTGCTACTCATCCTGGCTCTGACGCTCACGGCCCTGCGTGGTCTGCAGCTCATGGGCAAGATTGCTCACTGGCCGCTATACATCTTCCTGGCGCTACTGGGCATCACCCTGATTATTGGTTGGGTGCGCGCCTCCGTGGGCGCCCTGCCCGTGGCCGAATCCGCCGGCTACGCCATCGTGCCGGAGCTAGGCGGCAACGCCACCGAAGGCGTGGCGCTCATGCTACTGCTGGCCCGCTCCTTCTCGGGAGGCGCGGTTGCCTTCTCCGGCGTGTCGACGATTTCCAATTCGGTCCGCTACTTCCGCCCGCCCAAGAAGTACAACGCGGCCCTGACCATGATGATGATGGGCATCATCACCTCCGTTCTGCTGGTGGGCCTGTTGAGCCTGGCCTACCTCACGCACGTGCACATGGTGCATGACACGACCCAATTCCTCTTCATCGACGGGCGCGCGCCGGGAGAGTACTTCCACCAGAAGCCCGCCCTCTACCAGGTGGCTCTCGCGGTGTACCGCGACACCCCGATTTACGCGCAGCTGCTGGTGTTTGCGACCGTGGGCGTGCTGATTGTCGCTTCGATTACCGCGTTCACCGGCTTCCCCATGATTGCCTCCTCCCTGGCGGACTACCAGTACCTGCCCGTCTTCTTCCGCAGCGTGGATTCCCGCGGCCTGTACACCAACGCCGTGCTGACCCTCGCGGGCTTCTCGACGATGCTCACCGTGCTCTTCGGCTCGGATGTTTACTCCCTGATTCAGCTGTACATCGTGGGTATGTGTATCTCCATGGCCATGGTGCAGCTGGCCGTGGTGCGTTACCGCATGCGCCTGCTGCGCGTTACCCTGGCCCAGATGCCCCGCCGCGCCCTCCTGCGCGATATCGCGGTGTCCACCCTGGGCGTGACCGTCACCGCCGCCGTGCTCGTCGTGGTGATTGCCACGAAGCTCGGTGCCGGCGCCTGGCTCTCCCTTGGAATGATTGCCCTCATGGTTGGAGGTATGATGCTCACTCACCGCCGTTACGCCACGGTCGACGAAGCCATGGACATACCGCTGAACGCCGAGTCCGTGGCGGATGTGGCGGCCCTGCCCTCGCGCGTGCACGCCATCGTGTACGTGGAACGCGTGCGCAGGCCCGCGGTGCGTGCCCTCTCGTACGCGCGCGCCTCGCGTCCCTCGACGATTGAGGCGCTCACCGTCAACAACGACCGCGCGGCTCTTGAGATCGTGAAGAACCGCTGGTACGCCCTCGACATCCCAGTGCCGCTGTCGGTCATCGACTCGCCCTACCGCGATACCGTGCAGGCAGTGGTCTCGTACATTCGCCGCCGTCGCAAGAAGTCGCCGCGCGACATCCTGGTCGTGTACCTGCCGGAGTTCGTGGTGGATCACTGGTGGCAGCGTATTCTGCACCGCCGCACCGTGCGCCGCCTCAGGAAGGCGCTGCTTCATGAGCCTGGCGTGATGACCGCGACCGTGCCGTGGGCCATGCACGAGGACGAAGTGTACGACGAAATCTCCGACCAGCGCCTGCAGACCGAAGATGTCGTCGAGGAGGCGACCACCCCGGGGGAGAACCCCGCCCTGGCACCGAACGTCACCCGCCCCGCCGGCGGCGGCCGAGAGCTCACCCAGAGCAACCGTCACTCGGTCTACCGCGGCCGATTGCACGAGGATTCTGCATCCTAAGCTACGCGGGGGAGCGCAGCTTCCCGAGAAAACGGCGGCCCCCGAAGAGCCGCGCTGAAACACGAAGGGACCGCGCTGAAAGGCTCGCCCTATTGCCTTGCTACAAGCACCTGCTACAAACGCCCCGGACCGGCACGGTGAGGGCTTCACCGCACTTCACCCCCCTGGGAGCGTCGAAACCCGAGACCCTGAATATTTCGGTGTAAAATAGTTCACATTAAGTGATGATTAGGAGACAACGTCGTGACTCAACACACCACTGACCCCGCCGCCGCCTCCACAGAAGCAGGTGGTTACAGCGTCGGCCAAGTCCTCACCGTCACCTGTGAAGCACCCGCCCACGGAGGCTCCTTCGTCGCTCGCACCGCAGAGGGCGTCATCTTCGTTCGCCACGGCGTTGTCGGCGAGCAGGCTCGCGTGCGCATCACCTCCATCGGCCCCAAGCGCCGCTACTACTTCGCGGACGTCATCGACGTTCCCGTGCCCTCCCTTGCCCGCCGCCCCCACCCCTGGATTCAGGCCGATGCGCTCGCCAGCGCCGAGGAGCGCGCCGCCGCAACCGGTGTGCCAGAGCTGCTGGGCGGCATGGAGTACGGTCACCTCGCGCTGGATGAGCAGCGCCGCTACAAGACCGATATTGTGCGCACCCAGATTCACCGTCTGGGCGGCCTGCCGCTGACCTCTCCGCTGCTGACGAACCTGACCGTCGAGGAGCTGCCCCTGCGCGATAACTCCGAGGGGCTGTCGTGGCGAACCCGCGTGCGCTACGCCGTGGCCCGCGTGCGTGAGGAAAACGCAGAGGGCCGACCCGTCGTGACCTGGCGCGTCGCCATGCACCCGTACCATGCCTCCTCGCCGGTCCCGGTCGTTGATTTTCCGCTTGCGGCCAGGGAGTTGCGCGACCTGCACCTGGAGCAGCTGAACCTGCGCGGTGTGCGCGAGGTGGAGGCGACCGTCTCCTCCCGCGGCCGCGTGCTACTGCAATTCATCGTGGACCCGCGCTTCTCGATTGACGAGATTGCGCGCGCGGTGGAGGAGCAGGCCACCGAGGCCTGGGGATTGCTCGCCAAGCGTAAGGTGTCCCTCTACTTCACGCCGGAGTCGTCCTCGAACGGCAAGCCCAGGCGCCGCCGCCCCGGAGCCTCCCACGCACCCTACCGCCGCGTGGAGGAAAGCGACCGCCTGCTCGGTGCCGGCCTACGTTCGGTGACCGAGGAAGTGACCTTCGGCCCCCGCCGCTTCAGCTACCAGGTCTCGGCCGGCGGATTCTGGCAGATTCACCGTTCGGCTCCTTCGACCATGATTGCGGCGATGCTGACCATGTTGCGCCCGCAGGAGGACGAGTGCGCCCTCGACCTGTACGCCGGAGCGGGACTGTTCACCGCGGCCCTGGCCGATGCGGTGGGCCCCACCGGAACGGTCATCAGCATCGAGGGTTCCCCCGTGACCCACAAGGACGCCCGCTCCAACTTCGCACCCGATGGATGCTCCCGCACCGATAACTCGGCGCAGACCCGCATCGAGGTGATTCGCGGTGACGTGGCGCGCCACCTGGTCGACCTGAAGACCGCCCGCGACTTCCAACAGATCCCGCCGATTGACGCCGTGGTTCTGGACCCCTCGCGTGAGGGTGCCAACCGCACCACCCTGGAGCGCCTGGACGCTCTGGATCCCGGTCGCATCCTGTATGTGGCCTGCGATCCGGCGGCTCTGGGCCGCGACACAGGTATTCTGCGTGAGCTCGGCTGGGATATGGTGCAGCTGCGGGCCTTCGACATGTACCCGAACACGCACCACGTTGAGAGCGTGGCGCTCTTCGAGCGTGCGCCGGCGAAGCCTCGCCCGCGTCGTCGCCGCAAGTAGGCGGCGGGTTGGCCGCGGCTCGTCCTTCGGCAGAGGAGGGCGGGGCGCGGACCGGCGTTCGATTGGCGGCAGACCTGCCCGGGGTGCCGTCGGAAGAGGGGAGAGCTCGTCTCACCTGACGGTGACGCGAATCTGATTTTTAGCCCCTTAAAAGGTAAAATTATTGGAGAACCAACGCACGGAATGAGCCGTGCCCTGAACCCTTGAGGAGTGTGGGTGTATGTCCGCTGAAAATGCGTCGCCGCAGGAGAACAACCCGAAGGCCGCCGCCCCCGGAGCACCCACCGTAGATTACAGCCTCGGCGACGGCCACACGGCCCGCCTGCTGCCCGGCATCAAGGACCCCTCCGACCTGCGCAACCTGAGCTACGAGCAGCTGGAGGAGCTCTCCAACGAGATTCGCCAGTTCATTGTGACGAACGTTTCGGCGACCGGCGGCCACCTGGGCCCGAACCTGGGCGTCGTGGAGCTGACCCTTGGCATCCACCGCATTTTCGATTCCCCCAAGGACAACATCCTCTTTGACACCGGCCACCAGTCCTACGTGCACAAGCTCGTGACCGGCCGTCATGCGTTTAAGACTCTGCGCCAGAAGGGCGGCCTCTCGGGCTACCCCGACCGCAACGAGTCCAAGCACGACATTATTGCCTCCTCGCACGCCTCCAGCTCTATCTCCTGGGCCGACGGCATTTCGCGCGCCAACCGTATTAACGGTGAGGACGACCGCTACACCGTCGTGCTCATCGGCGACGGCGCGCTCACCGGCGGCATGGCCTGGGAAGCCGTGAACAACATCGCCGCCGACCGTAGCCGCAAGGTCGTAATCATCGTGAACGATAACGGCCGCTCCTACGCGCCCACCATCGGCGGTTTCGCCAACCAGCTTTCCGAGCTCAAGCACGGCGTGCAGCAGCAGGTGGACCGCGTTCGCCTGGACCACCGCTACGACCGTGCCCTCGACGCGGTGCGCGTGGGTCTGCAGCGAGGCGGCGCCCTGGGCCAGATGATTTACCGCGGCCTGCACGGCATGAAGGCCGGCATCAAGGATGTGGTGGTGCCCAAGGGTATCTTCGAGGAACTCGGCATGAAGTACGTGGGCCCCATCGACGGCCACGATCAGCAGGCCGTGGAGAACGCCCTGACCGCCGCGAAGAACTACGCCGGCCCGGTCATCGTGCACGCCATCACCGAGAAGGGCCACGGCTACGCGCCCGCCCGCGCGAACAAAGACGACCAGTTCCACGCGGTCGGACCGATTGACCCGCTGACCGGTAGTGCCGTCTCCAAGAGCACCGCCGAGTCCTGGACCAGCGTCTTCGGCCGCGAGATTGCCGATATCGCCGATGAGCAGAGCAACGTCGTCGGCATCACCGGCGCGATGCTCATCCCCGTGGGTCTGCGTGAATTCCAGAAGCGCCACCCCGACCGCGTGATTGACGTGGGTATCGCCGAGCAGCACGCCATCGCCATGAGCGCGGGCCTCGCCTACGGCGGCATGCATCCGGTCGTCGCGCTCTACGCAACCTTCCTGAACCGCGGCTTCGACCAGCTGCTCATGGATGTGGCACTGCACAAGGCCGGCGTGACCGTGGTCCTGGACCGCTCCGGCATCACCGGTCCCGACGGCGCAAGCCACCACGGCATGTGGGACTTGGCGATGTTGCAGTTCATTCCGGGTCTGCACCTGGCCGCCCCGCGTGATGGCGCGACCCTGCGCGAGGAGCTGCGCGAAGCCGTAGCTATCAACGATGCACCGACCGTGATTCGCTACCCCAAGGGCTCCGTTGGCGAGGATATCCCCGCCATTGAGCGCCGCGCCGACGGCGTGGACGTGCTGGCACGCACCGGTGAGCCTCACCCGGAGACCGGCCAGCGTGACGTGCTCTTCGTGGCCGTGGGCGCCATGGCTCGTGTGGCCCTGGAGGTTTCCGAGATTCTGGCCGTAGAGGACATTGAGTCCACCGTGATTGACCCGCGCTGGATCATTCCCGTTCCCTCCTCCGTCGTGGAGCTGGCCCGTGACCACCGCATCGTGGTGACCATTGAGGACGGCGTGCGTTCCGGCGGCGTGGGTGCGCGCATCCGACAGGAGATGCGCGAGGCCGGCGTCGATACGGCCCTGAGCGAGCTGGGCCTGCCCGCCGAGTTCATCCCGCACGCATCGCGCGAGCAGATTCTGGAGGAGGTCGGACTGACCCCCGAGCGAATTGCCGCGGATGTGCGTGCCCAGCTGGCCGGCGACAAGGTGCCCTTCGCCCGCGAAGAGGGCCAGAAGCCCCGCCACACCGCGTAGCCGTAACACGTAAAAGCTAGATACGCGAAAAACCCAGCTACCCCGACCGGGTAGCTGGGTTTTCTCCGTTTTCAACGGCGCGCTTTAAAGGCACACTTCAACGGCATACTTCACGGCGCACGAAACTGAAACGGGGCGGATACGAGCCCTAGCTGTTGTTTCCCACGAAGATACGGCCGTCCTTCACCTGCACCGAATAGGTCTTCAGCGGGGTCTCCGCCGGGCCGTGCAGCACCGAACCGTCCGTGGGCGCGAACTCCGAACCGTGGCAGGGGCACACGATGCGGTTCGAATCCTGCACCTGCAGCTGGCATCCCTGGTGCGTGCACACGGGGCTGTACGCCTTGTACTGACCCTCGGACGGCTGGGCCACAATCACGGTCGTGGTGCCGCGGGTCAGCTTAGCGGCCTTACCCACGCCCACCGAAGACGCGGCGGCAATATCCACGGTCCCGTCGGGCGCGGTCACCGTCGTGCCGCCACCCTCGGCGCAGGAAGCCAGCGCCGCGGTGGAGGCCAGGGCCCCGGTCACCAGGGTCGCACGGCGCGAAAACAGGCGGGACGAGGCCCTCTCGGCATCCGACGCAAGGTCGGTTTCGGCAGTCGCCGCGGGCTTCACCGAAGTGGACTGCTCCTGAACGCTCGCCTGCCGACAGCAGGAACAATTCTGAGAAGTAGACATAAATCCTCTTTCGTTGAGCGAAAGCTAACCCAAATGCTTCGCGAATACCGGCGCGATCGCGGGGGCGACCAGGCCGGTCTGCCAGGGGCGTGCGCCGTAGGCGGCCAGCGCATCCCGCAGGGACTGCGCGTCGTGACGGGCCGGCGGCTCCCAGCACAGTCGACGCACGTAATCGGTCGTAATCAGGTTCTGCGCCGGAATCGTCAGGCGCTCGGAGAGGTCGTCAATCACCTGGCGAACCTCGGTAAACAGCGCAAGATTCTCGGGGCGCTTCGACTCCCACGCCTTCAGCGGGGGAGGGGCGGTCGAGGGCAGGGTGTAGGGCACCAGGTTCTCGCCGCGGGCCGCGGATGCGATAGCGCGCACCCAGCGGGGACCCTCACAGCGCAGGCCGCGCGTCTGAAAACCGGGGATGGCCATCACTGCCGGCACGCTGCGGGGCATGGTGCGGGCCGCCTCCACAATCGCAGAGTCAGGAAGCAGACGCTTCGAATCGATATCCTTCTTGCGGGCCAGCGAATCGCGTTCAACCCACAGGTTACGCAGCGCCGTCAGCTGCTTGACCGACCGCAGGGCCGTGCGGCCCTTCGTCTTGCGCCAACGCTCAGGCTGGTCCGTGTGGTCCTTCACCGGCGATGCGCACAGGTACGCAAACTCCTCTTGAGCGTACTGCAGCTTGCCCTGCTTGCGGAGTAGCTCCTCCAAGGCGTCGCGCAGGTCGATGAGCACGTCAACATCCAGCAGCGCGTAGTTCAACCACGACTCCGGCAGAGGACGGCGCGACCAGTCCTCCTTCGAGTGCTTTTTCTCCAGCCTGTAGCCCAGAAGCTCCTCAACCGTCGCGCCCAGATTCACGCGCTTCAGGCCCGCCAGGCGAGCACCCAGCTCGGTATCGAATAGACGCTTGGGGCGCATGTCCAGCATGTCGAGGCTCGGGAAGTCCTGGATCGCCGCGTGAATCACCCATTCGGCGTCGGCCAGCGCGTCATTAATGATTCGCAGGTCAGAGAAGGCTTCCGGATCGATCAGGTACAGCTTGTCCTCGCGCTTAAGCTGCACTAGGAACGCGCGCGAACCGTAACGGATACCCTGCGCGCGCTCGGTATCAACGGCCACCGGGCCGGAGGCCGCCGCCAGCGACTCGGCCGCACGGCGCAAACCGTTCTCGGTGTTAATCAGCGTGGGAATCGGCGTCGAAGGGGTGTTCAGCAGAACAACCTCGGGAACCTCAATATCCTGAAGGGTCAGCGAACCGTTCGCTTTAGCTGCGCTACTCATGGAACCATCCTCTTCTGACGCTCAGGTGTTGTACATGTAAATCGCCCCGGGCACGCCACACCGGCCCCCAAAGGCACTAGGCCATTCTACCCGCCCCGGCTGAGAGGCTCGAATTAGGGGAATTTGGGTGGCCCCGGGGCCGCTTCTGGATGCTATTCCTCTTCGGCCTTTTCGTTCTCGGCCGGGGTGAGGGTCAGGCACACCGAGTTAATGCAGTAGCGCAGGTCGGTGGGGGTGGGGTAGCCCTCACCCTCGAATACGTGGCCCAGGTGCGAGTCGCAGGCGGCGCATCGCACCTCGACGCGGCGCATGCCGAACGTCGTGTCTTCCAGGTAGCGCACGCGGTCCTCGGCCAGGGGAGCGAAGAACGACGGCCAGCCGCAGTGCGAGTCGAACTTCTGGTCCGAGCGGAACAGCTCCGTGCCGCAGGCCCGGCAGGAGTAGATGCCTTCGGTGTGTGTGTTCCAGTACTCGCCCGTGAAGGGACGCTCCGTGCCGCCCTCGCGCAGCACCGCATATTCTTCGGGGCAGAGGACTTCACGCCAATTCTTTGCGATGGTGCCGACACCCGGCAACGAGTTACCCATGGGATTCTCCTTTAAATCGTTGATCTGTACACATGCATAACGCGGCGGCGGAGGAATATATTTCCTCAACCGCCGCGGTGCGCAGCCTGTGCCGATATATTCTGTCGCGGGGCAGCACGAGGCTGTTAGGCGCGGATATCGGCGTACTTTCCGTTGGTGAGCTTCAGCAGGTCGTCCGGGGCGAGCTCGACGTCCAGTCCACGCTTGCCTCCGGATACCATGATGGTATCGAAGAGCTGGGCGCTTTCGTCCAGGAGGGTGGGGGAGGGGGTCTTCTGGCCCAGCGGGGAGATGCCGCCGACCACGTAGCCGGTGCGGCGTTCGGCGACCTTCGGGTCGCACATGGAGGCGTTCTTCCAGCCGAGGGCTGCGGCGGCGGCCTTCACGTTGAGCTTGCCGGAGACGGGGACGATTGCGACCGCGAATTCCTTTTCGTGCACGATGAGCAGGGTCTTGAAGACCTGTTCCTCGGATGCGCCGAGGCTCTTCGCAGCCTCTTCGCCGAAGGAGGTTACGCCCTCAACGTGCTCGTATTCGCGCATCTGGAAGGGGGTGTTCGTCTCGGTCA
>ERZ772999.399-NODE-399-length-27878-cov-7.923768_pt1 | contig 27878 bp, 27 predicted proteins | sample MGYA00511467_ERZ772999 | MGnify/ENA primary metagenome ERZ772999 (study PRJEB29015, sample SAMEA2738064) | human oral metagenome | biome: human oral; feature: human-associated habitat; material: saliva | place: China | collected 2218 ... | reverse complement strand
TGGCAAGGAGCTTCAGTAAATTTTGCCTTAACAAAAACGGTTCGTGATACAAGAAAATTACTAGAAGTCTTGCAAGTAGAACAAATGGAAAGTCCGTTTATCCTACCAAAATTATCGAAACAGCAACTATACGCATCGATTGAACGACCACTAAAAATTGCGGTCATAGAAGAGTCACCGATTGGAAACAAGGTTGAAGATTCCGCAAAAAATGCTTTGAAACGAGCAGTAAAATTTTTACAAGAAAAAGGACATTCTATTGAAAACATTCAATGGCCAGTAGATGGCATCGAAGTCATGAAAAATTACTATGTGATGAATAGTGTCGAAACAGCTGCGATGATGAATGGAATTGAAAAAATGCTACAACGTCCACTTATAAAAGAGGATATGGAACTAATGACATGGGGCATTTACCAATCAGGGCAACATATATTAGCAAAAGATTATAGTGCAGCATTGAACCAGTGGGATTATTGGACAAAACAAATGCAAGATTGTCATCAAGCATATGATGTAATTCTAACGCCATGTGTGAATGATGTCGCTCCAAAACATGATCAGTATCCAATGAAAGAAGCTGTTAGAGTGGCACTAGAGTCCATTGAACAATTTTCAGTATCAGAGCAGCAAGAAATTATTTGGAAAATGTTCGAGAAAACATTGGAGTTAACGCCTTTTACTCAATTAGCCAACATTACTGGACAACCAGCGATTAGCCTACCAATTTATTGTACACAAGAAGGACTACCAGTTGGAGTACAAGCGATGGCTGCAAAAGGGCGAGAAGATTTATTATTACAAATTGCAGAAATTTTTGAACAAGAACATCATTGGAATAGGAAAGATTAAGGAGGAGTTAGGATGAGAATTGCAATTATCGGAGCAGGAATTGTGGGAGCGACGGCTGCTTATCAATTATCGAAAAATAAAGAAGTAGAATTAGTCATCTATGATGATGGAGTTGGGCAAGCTACAAAAGCAGCAGCAGGAATTATTTGTCCTTGGTTATCACAAAGACGAAATAAAGAATGGTATCGATTGACTGCAAGAGGAGCTTCTTATTATCCAGAATTAATGGCTGAATTACGAGAAGATGGTGTGACTCAATTACCGTATGAGCAAGTAGGAGCGCTAGTGTTTAAAAAGACTCCGGAATTATTAGGGAAGCTAGAAAAAATTGCTGCTGAGAGAAGAAAAGAAGAAGAAAGGATTGGAACTTTAACAAAAATTGAAGCTGAAAATATCTCCTCTTATATTCCAGGATGGAATGGAACACATGGAGCGATTCATTGTTCTGGTGGAGGAAGAGTTGATGGGAAATTATTAGTCGAACAGCAATTGTTTTTAGCCAAACAAAATGGGGCTAGAGTTCAACAAGAAAAAGTGAGTTTAACACGAGATGAAGAAGGGAAAGTAGTCGTTCAGACAAATAGCGGACTAGAACAGTTCGACAAAATCATCGTAGCAAGTGGAGCTTGGGTAAAAGAATTAATCGAACCACTAGGGTATTATGTAGATGTTCGTCCACAAAAGGGGCAATTAATTGAACTAGAATTAGAGGCAACTGAAGAAACAGGGAAATGGCCCGTTTGTATGTTGCATGGGGAAATTGATATTTTACCATTTGCAGATGGGAAAATTATTGTAGGTGCAACACATGAGAATGATCAAGGGTTTGATTTAACAGATAGCCAAGAGTTACAACAAAAAATGTATGAAGAGGCGTGTGAAGTATTCCCAGCATTAAAACAAGCAAAATGGCTTGGTAGTCGAATTGGAACAAGAGCATATACTTCTGACTTCTTACCATTTTTCGGTAGTATTCCAGAAGAAAACTCGGTATTTGTTGCTAGTGGTCTAGGATCTTCAGGCTTAACTTCAGGAGTATGGATTGGTGCATTATTAGCACAGCTATCAGTTGGTGATACACCTTTATTTAACGTGGATTCTTATACTCCAAAAAATTATATCCAAAAACTAATATAACAGAAATCATATTTGTTGCATTAAAATAAAAAATCTTGTATTATGACTATGGTAAATATTATAAATTTAGGAGGAATCATAATGTTAAAAGAATTTAAAGAGTTTTTAATGCGTGGAAATGTTGTTGATTTAGCAGTTGCGGTAATCATTGGGGCAGCTTTCAAAGCTATCGTTGATTCATTAGTAAAAGACATTTTCGAACCAATTATTGCAATGGTATTTAAAGCAGATTCAATTGCTGGAGTATCAGTTAAAATCGGTTCAGCTACATTAGGTGTAGGTGCTTTTGCTGCTGCAATCATTAACTTTGTAATCGTAGGCTTTGTTCTTTTCATGGTAGTTAAAGGTATAAACGCTGCTCAAGGTTTAGTTAAATCTGGAAAAGAAGAAGCTGCAGCTGCAGAACCAAAAGCTGAAGATTACTTACGTGAAATCCGTGATTTATTAGCAAACAAATAATAAAATGAAATTTAATGAAGGATGAGGTTTCTCATCCTTTTTTTTATTGAAATCTATAGTGATCTATGTTATTATTCCAATGTGATAAGTTTTTTTTCATTTTCTTATCACTTTTTTTCTTTTTTTTTTATTTTTTTATTGAACTGTCCGTTCAGGGGATAGTTCTGAAAACCACCTATATTAGGTGGTTTTTTTATACTTGAAATTGTTAGAACTTAGTGATACTATACAAGCGTGATAAGTTTTTCCTTATTCTTATCACTTTATTATTTTTTTGTTTTTTATTGGGCTATCCATTCAAGGGATAGTTCTGAAAACCACCTAATCTCCTGGTGTTTTTTTTGTGCTTGAAATTGATAGAGTTTAGTGATATTATACGAGTGTGATAAGTTTTTTTATCATATTTTAATTTATTCGTTTTTTTTAGATTTTTTCATAGAACTATCTCCGGAAAAAGATAGGTATGAAAAATAAAAAACCATCTATGTATTAGGTGGTTTTTTTGTTCTTGAAATTGTTAAAAATTAGTGATATCATACGAGTGTGATAAGTTTTTTACTTTTCCTTTCAAGTTTATTTTCTTATCACTATCTACAACGTAGATTTTTTTTAGCATTTTTAGACGACTTCGGTCGTCTTTTTTTGTTTTTATAAAGAAATTTAGGAGAATTTTTAAGAAATATTCTAAAAGTGCTATGAAAACATGTAAGCGTTTGCTATAATAATGTATCAAACTATAAAAAGGGAGGTTTCAATATGAAAGTCGTTGTTGCCATTGACTCGTTCAAAGGGAGTCTATCGTCTATGGAAGCTGGTCAAGCGATAGCAGAAGGCGTAAAACGTGTTTATCAAAATGCAGAGGTAGTAGTTCGCCCATTAGCAGATGGTGGGGAAGGAACCGTTGAAGCATTAGTCGAAGGAATGGGAGGAATCTTTGTTACTAAAGAAGTAACAGGACCATTAGGAGAAAAAGTAGAAGCAGTCTACGGAATTATCGAATCGAAGGAAGATTTGAGTAAGACAGCCATTATTGAAATGTCAGCAGCAGCTGGAATTACATTAGTTCCTGAAGAAAGCCGCAATCCGATGAATACGACTACTTTTGGAGTTGGTGAGTTAATTCTGGATGCCATCGAAAGAGGTTGTCGACATTTTATTGTTGGAATTGGTGGAAGTGCGACAAATGATGGTGGAGTTGGGATGTTACAAGCATTAGGATATGATTTCCTAACACGAGAAGGAAAGGCTATCTCTTATGGAGGAAATGGACTCAGAGAATTAGCGCGTATTGAAGATGCTAATGTACATCCATCATTAAAAGAATGTACCTTCAAAGTAGCTTGTGATGTAACGAATCCATTATGTGGTGAAAATGGGTCCAGTGCTATTTTTGGTCCACAAAAAGGGGCAACTCCTGAAATGGTTCAAGAATTGGATCAATTATTATTACACTATGCTGAATTGTCTAAGAAAATTAATGCAAATGCGGATCGATTTTATCCCGGAACTGGAGCAGCTGGTGGTATGGGATTTGCGTTTTTAACGTATACCAATGCCACATTAGAGTCTGGTATTCAAATTGTATTAACAGAGACGAAATTAGAAGAATTCATAACAACTGCTGATTTTGTTGTAACAGGAGAGGGAAGACTTGACGGTCAAACGGCATTAGGCAAAGCTCCAATAGGAGTAGCAGCCTTAGCTAAAAAGCATCAAAAGAAAGTGTTAGCTTTTGCAGGAGCTGTTACACCAGATGCAAAAGAATGTAATCAACATGGAATTGACGCATTTTTCCCAATTTTAAGAGGAGTTGTAACACTCAAAGAAGCAATGAATAAAGAAGTCGCTCATCAAAATATGGTGGATACAGTAGAACAAGTTTTTAGAGTAGTAGAAATGATGAAAGAAGGAAAATAAAATGGTTAGTCAAATTAGTACATTAGGGGCTTTAGTTGGATTGATTCTCGCAATTATACTGATTATTAAAAAAGTTCATCCAGCTTATAGTTTAATTTTAGGAGCTTTAGTAGGAGGCGTGATTGGCGGAGCAGGGTTAGCAGGTTCCGTTAGTGCGATGGTGACTGGAGCACAAGGAATGATGTCTCCAGTATTAAGAATTATGACTTCAGGTATTTTAGCAGGAGCTTTAATTAAAACAGGTTCTGCTGAAACGATTGCTGAAACAATTGTGAAGAAGTTAGGGGAGAAAAGAGCTATTGCAGCAATTGCGATTGCTACAATGATTATTTGTGCAGTGGGAGTATTTATTGATATTGCTGTTATTACAGTAGCACCGATTGCAATTGCGATTGCAAAAAAAGCAAATTTATCAAAAGCAGGCATTTTATTAGCGATGATTGGTGGAGGAAAAGCAGGAAATATTATTTCTCCAAATCCAAATACGATTGCTGCTTCAGAAGCATTTCAATTAGATTTAACAGCATTAATGGCTAAAAATATTATTCCAGCATTAGTAGCATTAGTTGTTAGCATTTTATTAGCAGGATTTTTAGCAAAGAAAGTCGATCATGCTTTTGACGATATGGAAGAGGAAACAGAGCATCACACTTCTGTACCATTTTTCCAAGCAATTCTTGGACCAGTTGTGGTCATTGCATTATTAGCATTACGTTCATTAGTTGAAGTAAGTGTGGATCCTTTAATCGCGTTACCAATTGGTGGATTAGTAACGATATTAGTAACAGGTCATTCAAAACATACCGTAGAATATACAGAATTTGGATTGAGTAAAGTAATCGGTGTATCGATTTTATTAATTGGAACAGGAACGATTGCAGGAATTATTAAAGCTTCTTCTCTACAAGTGGATATGATTCATGTATTGGAAGCTTTGAATATGCCATCCTTTGTTTTAGCGCCATTATCAGGTATTTTAATGGGAGCAGCTACCGCTTCTACAACAGCTGGTTCTACGATTGCTTCTCAAACATTTGCAGCACCTCTAGTTTCTTCTGGAGTTCCTGCAGTAGCTGCAGCGGCAATGATTCATGCTGGGGCAACAGTGTTAGATTCTCTTCCTCATGGTTCATTTTTCCATGCTACAGGAGGCTCAGTCTTTATGAGTATTGAAGATCGTATGAAATTAATTCCTTACGAAGCATTAGTAGGTTTGACAAGTACTATTGTCGCAGTGATTTTGTATTTATTAGGGTAAAGTAAAAAAGAGTGAAATCGATAAAAATTGATTTCACTCTTTTGTTTTGTCTTATTCTTCCGAACGAGAAACGATTAGTGTTAGATTTCCTTTTACAGTTACATCATGAATAGGAGTTGGTAAAATGAATGAATCTGCTTTTTTAAGTGCAAATGATTCGCCATTTACTTCTAGTGATCCTTCTCCCTCGATAACAGTTGCTAAGTAGTAGTTGTCATCTAATGTAGTAGCGTAAGTTCCATCAATTTCCCATTTCCAAACAGAAAAATAATGATTCGTAATGAAATGAGTAATTGTTGCATCATCCAATTGTTCAACTGTTTGTTTAAAACTTGGTAATTGATGTGGAATTGTAGTGACATCGATCGTTTGTGGAATATGTAATGGACGAGGATTTCCTGCATCATCTTTTCGGCCATAGTCATAGACACGATAAGTAGTATCAGAGTTTTGTTGTGTTTCTAAAATAACAATCCCTTTTCCAATAGCGTGAATAGTTCCGCTTGGAACATTGAAGAAATCTCCTGCTTTGACAGGAACTTCTGTAAATAATTCGTTCCATTTTTCCTCTTGTATTAATGTGACAAATTCTTCTTTTGTTTGTGCGGTATGTCCGTAAACAATTTTTGCACCCGGTTCAGCAGAAATAACATACCAACATTCATTTTTCCCTAACTCGTGTTCATGCTTTAATCCATAAGCATCATCCGGGTGCACTTGGATGGATAAATCATCACTTGCATCTAAAATTTTAATTAATAGAGGGAAAGTTGGCAATGTTTGTTGATGAAATAATTCTGCGTGCTCAGCATAAAGTTTTGATAATGTCATTCCTTGAAATTCAAAAGGAGAAAGAACAGTCGATTGTCCATTCGGATGAGCACTAATTGACCAAGATTCACCAACTTTATCACTTGGCAAGGTTAAGTTAAATTCTGTTTGTAATTTTTTACCGCCCCAAATTTTTTCTTGTAGGACTGGTTTTAAAAAGATAGGTTGCATGATGTGGCTCCTTTATGATTTTTTTAATCCGTATGAACTAAATTCAAATAAATCGTATCTATGTCTTGAGATAGAATACTCAAATGGTGTTCCATTATCTAAATAGGCGATTTGTTCCACTTCAAAAATAGGTTCAGTAGGAGATAAGTGTAAATATTTTTGATCTGACTCAGTACTAATAGACGCTCGTAAAATCTTCATAGCACTAGCAATACGTAATTTTAAAGTATTTTCGATATAAGAATAAATGGAATGGTGAAGAATTTCTTCAGTAATACCACTTATCAAATCAGTACTCATATAAGTTTGCTCTAAAACGTATGGCTTATCATCGATAATTCTTAATCGAAAAATATTGTATATAGGGGAAGATTCAGGGATTTGTAATTTTTCAGAGATGCTTTTTGTAGCGAACTCTAATTTAAAATGAATAATTTCTGAACGTACTTGTGCATGCGATTGTTTAGAAATTTTTGTTAAGCCTTGAATATCTCTTTCTGGGACAATAATTTTATGTTTTTGTTCTACTTGGGGCATGATGAAAGTCCCTTGTCCACGTTTGCGATAAATTAATCCTTCATCTACTAACATATCTAAAGCTTTTTTTACGGTCATACGACTACAATGGAATTTTTTTGTTAATGAAATTTCATCCGGTAATTGCGTGTTAGAAGGAGTATCTTGATGTAATATCTCTTCACGTAATTGTTGATATATTTTTAAATATTTTGTACTCATGTTTATTTTCCTTCATTTTTTAATAAGAAAATTATAACAAACACATAATCAACAATCAACAAATAAAGTTATATGACTATAACAATGTTAAAATATGTCTAGACAAATAAAAATAAAGTGATATACTAATGGTGTAAATATTTAAGGAAGGAGGATAAATATGGATAAAAATATTGTATTTCCAGAAGATTTTTGGTGGGGAGCTGCTACTAGTGGACCTCAAACAGAAGGTAGTACTGATAAAATTCATGAAAATGTAATGGATTATTGGTATAGAAAATCTCCAGAAGTATTTTTTAATCAAGTTGGTCCAGGAGTAGCAAGTGACTTTTATCATCACTATCAAGAAGATTTTGAGAGAATGACTCAAATAGGATTTAATTCTTTTAGAACTTCAATTCAATGGAGTCGATTGATTAAAGACTTCGAAACGGGAGAAGCAGATGAAAGAGCAGTAGAGTTTTATCGTAATGTGATCCAAGAAGCTAAGGAGCGCGGAATTACATTAGTATTAAACTTACATCATTTTGATATGCCAATTGATTTATTGAAAAAATATGGCGGTTGGGAAAGTAAGCATGTAGTCAATTTGTTTGTAAAATTTGCTCGAACTTGTTTTGAACAATTCGGAGATGTAGTAGAGTATTGGACTACTTTTAATGAACCGATGGTAATCCCAGAAGCAGGATATTTATACGCATTTCATTATCCAAATAAAAAATATTATGGAAAAGAAGCAGTGCAAATTATTTATAATTTAAATTTAGCTAGTGCAAAAGTAATTCAATTGTATCGTAGCTTAAATTTAAAAGGAAAAATTGGTATTATTTTAAATTTAACACCTGCTTATCCAAAAAGTTCATCAAAACTAGATGTTGAGGCGGGACATTTTGCTGATGACTTTTTCAACCGTTCATTTTTAGAGCCAGCTGTGAATGGGGTATTCCCAGAAAGTTTAGTAGAAATATTAAAACGGGATGGAGTCCTTTGGGAATATACAGAAGATGAACTCAATATTTTAAAAGAGAATACGGTAGATTTTCTAGGAGTGAATTATTATCACCCAAAAAGAGTTCAATCTCCTGAAATTTCAAATTCTTTTGATGGGAAATGGATGCCAGATAAATATTTCTCAGACTATGAGTGGACAGAACGTAGAGTAAATCCTTATCGAGGATGGGAAATTTATCCTAAAGCAATCTATGATATCGCTAAAAATATTCAAAATAATTACCACAATATTCCATGGTTTATTAGTGAAAATGGAATGGGTGTTGAAGGTGAAGAGCGGTTTATTGATGAACAAGGAATGATCCAAGATGATTATCGTATTGAGTTCTATGAAGAGCATTTATTGTGGTTACATAAAGCGATAGAAGAAGGAAGTAACTGTTTCGGTTATCATACATGGACTGCTTTTGATTGTTGGTCTTGGAATAATGCCTACAAAAATCGTTATGGATTTATTTCGGTAGATTTAGCAACACAAAAAAGAACGATTAAAAAATCGGGCTATTGGTATAAAGAAGTAAGTAATAAAAATGGATTTAAAATTGACGTAAATAAATATTTGTAATGGAGGAATAAACATGGAAAATTCAAAATTTGTGGATAAATTTGTAGTGTTTGCCGGGAAACTAGGAAACCAAATTCATCTAAAAACATTAAGAGATGCATTCGCAACAGTAATGCCACTTTATATTCTTGCAGGGTTAGTGGTGTTACTAAATAATACAGTGTTTAAATGGATTATTTCAGATCCGGCTACATTATCAAATGTTCAATATTGGGGAATTACTGTAGCAAATGGAACATTGAATATTTCAAGTCTTTTAATTGCAGTAATGGTTGGTTATTATTTAGCTCAAAATCGTGACTATGAAAATCCTTTAGCAGCAGCTATGATTTCAGCAGTTTCTTTAATTGCGATGATGCCAAATGCCGTTCAAGTAGTTGCAAATGGAGCAAAAGATCCTGTTTCAGTATCTGGAGTGTTAACATTTTCTAATTTAGGTACTGGAGCGATGTTTGCGGGGGTTATTGTTGCTTTATTAGCTTCAGAATTATTTATTAAAATTACACGTGTTAAAGCATTGAAAATTCATTTGGGGGATAATGTTCCACCAGCAGTTGAAAAATCATTTAATGTTTTAGTACCTGTTATTTTAGTAGTTTCAGTCTTTGGTTTAGTATCAACATTATTATTCAATATTTGGGGAACTAACTTAATTACATTAATTACTACATTTATTCAAGAACCATTACGTCATGTAAGTACAGGTCTTTGGGGAGCTATCATTCTTTACTCATTAGGAAATATGTTATGGTTATTTGGTGTTCACCAAGCTGTTATTTACAGTTCTATTTTAGAACCATTATTAATTATTAACATTCTTGAAAATACAGCAGCTTATAATGCAGGAGAAGCAATTCCACATATTATTAATGTATCACAAGTACAAACATATGCATTAATGGGTGGTAGTGGTTCAACAATCTGTTTATTAATTGCTACATTCTTAGTAAGTAAAAATGCTGCAAGTAGAAATGTTGCAAAATTAGCATTTGCTCCAGGATTATTTAACATTAATGAACCAGTATTATTTGGATATCCAATCGTTTATAATGTATCTATGGCAATTCCATTTATTGGAGTTCCAGCTTTAGGTATTTTAATTAGTTATGTTGCTACAAGTCTTGGATTAATGAGTCCTAGTGTGGTACAAGTTCCATGGACTACACCAATTTTTGCTAGCTCATTCTTATCAACTGGTGGTGACTGGAGAGCTGTAGTTGTTCAAGCAATTATCTTAGTTTTAGGAGTTCTAATTTATATTCCATTTATTAAAATTCATGATCGTGTCATGGAAAATCAATATGAAGGTTAGTGATAAACATGAAAAATATATTATTAGTTTGTAATGCAGGAATGTCTACAAGTATGTTAGTGAAAAAAATGCAATCAAGTGCAGAAGAACGTTCTATTGAAGCACATATTGAAGCAAAATCATTAACGGAAGCTAAGAAAAATTTACAAGAGGCAGATGTTATTTTAATTGGTCCTCAAATTCGATACGAACTTGAAAATGTAAAATCTTTAGCAGGAGATATTCCAGTTGTTGCAATTGATATGAGAGATTACGGCATGATGAATGGCCCTAAAGTTTTAGACCAAGCTTTGGCATTAGTGGAGGGGTAATATGTCTGAAGATATGGAATTAGTATGTTTTCAGTTAATTGCAAATAGTGGTGCAGCAAAATCTTCTTATATGGAAGCTGTAGAATTGGCAAAAAAAGGAGATTTCAAAGGTGCTGATGAAAAAGTAACTGAAGCAGAAGAATGCTTTGTTCAAGCTCATAAAATTCATGCAGATTTAATTCAAAAAGAAGCTGCAGGAGAAAAAACGGAACTTTCTTTACTTTTTATTCATGCTGAAGATCAAATGGCTATGACTGAAATGGTTCAATTGTTTTCAAAAGAATTAATCCAGTTGTATAAAGAACGCTAAAATATTTTAATAAAAGAAAAAGATTCGAATGATAGAAAAAAATCATTCGAATCTTTTTTTATAAATTTACTCATATTCAAGACACTTTCTTGCAAAAAACATCATAGTTTACTATTATAAAGAAGTAAAAATAGAACTTGCGAGGGATAATATGAATCAAAAATACGGAATTATTTTAGCAGCTGGAAAAGGTACACGAATGAAATCTGAACTTTATAAAGTGATGCATCCAGTTTGTGGAAAACCAATGGTAGAGCATGTGGTAGACCAAGTAGAACGTGCAGGAGCTGAAACAATTGTAGCTATTGTTGGACATGGTGCTGAAATGGTGCAACAACAATTAGGAGAACGTGTTTCTTATGCATTACAAGCAGAACAATTAGGAACAGGTCATGCCGTGTTACAAGCAGAAGAGTTATTGAAAGACAAAGAAGGAACAACTTTAGTAGTTTGTGGAGATACACCGCTATTAACAGCAGAAACTTTTGAACAATTAATGAAAGTTCATGAAGATACAAAAGCAAAAGCGACTATCTTAACAGCTTGGGTAGAAGATCCAACTGGATATGGACATGTGGTTCGTGAGGAAGATGGAACAGTTTTAAAAAATGTAGAACATAAAGATGCTACTCCAGAAGAAGCAGCAATTCAAGAAATTAATACAGGTACTTATTGCTTTGATAATCAATCTTTATTCAGCGCATTAAGCGAAGTGGGAAATGATAATGCCCAAGGGGAATATTACTTACCAGATGTATTAGAAATTTTGAAAAATCGTGGAGAAATTATTTCTGCTTATCAAATGCCAAATGTAGATGAAGGAATGGGTGTTAATGACCGAGTTGCTTTATCAAAAGCAGAAAAATCGATGCGCCAACGTATTAACGAGCAACATATGAGAAATGGTGTTACATTAATTGATCCTGAACAAACTTACATCGACTCAGAAGTAGTGATTGGTTCAGATACGGTTATTGAACCAGGAGTTTATTTAAAAGGGGATACAATGATTGGTCAACACTGCCATATTACTTCAGGTAGTGTGATTCGTGATTCTGTTTTAGAAGATTATGTAACGGTGACTAGTTCAAATATTGAAGAATCCTTAATGAAGGCTTATAGTAATGCGGGTCCATTTGCACATCTTCGTCCAAAATCTGTTATCGGAAATTCTGTTCATATTGGAAACTTCGTAGAAGTGAAAAATGCAACTTTAGGAACAGGGACAAAAGTTGGTCACTTAACATATGTAGGAGATGCTGATTTAGGAAAAGAAATCAATGTTGGTTGTGGAACAATCTTTGTAAACTATGACGGTAAAAATAAACATAGAGCTACTGTAGGTGATCGTGTATTTGTGGGATGCAATGCGAATTTAGTAGCACCTGTTACAATTGGAGATGATGTCTTTATTGCAGCTGGTTCTACAATTACAAGAGACGTTCCAAATGGAGCGTTAGCAATTGCTCGTTCTCGTCAAGAAAATAAAGAAAACTATGCTGAAAAATTACCAGCTGCTCAAAAAAAATCATAGAAAAATACATTTAGTTCTTTAAAAACGAACGAAAAACGTTTATTATTATAGTAGTAAAAAAACAAAAATAAAATTCTTCGGGGGTTATCATTGTGGAACATTATTCCGATCCAAATTTAAAGATTTTTGCACTAAGCTCAAATCGTCCATTAGCTCAAAAAATTGCAGATCAAGTCGGGGTAGAATTAGGAAAAGTATCCGTTACTCATTTTAGTGATGGAGAGATTAAAATTAACATTGATGAAAGTATTCGTGGAGACCATGTTTATATTGTTCAGTCAACATCGTATCCAGTAAATGATAACTTAATGGAGTTATTAATTATGATTGATGCATTGCGTCGTGCAAGTGCGAAAACAATTAACGTTGTATTACCGTACTATGGCTATGCACGTCAAGATCGTAAAGCTCAATCACGTGAACCAATTACAGCGAAATTAGTCGCAAATATGATTACACAAGCAGGTGCAGACCGTGTGTTAACATTAGATTTACATGCTGCTCAAATTCAAGGATTCTTTGATATTCCAGTGGACCACTTATTAGGTGCTCCATTATTAGCCAATTATTTCTTAGAAAATAATTTCAAAGATAAAGATATCGTAGTTGTATCACCAGACCATGGTGGGGTAACTCGTGCACGTAAATTAGCAGAATTCTTACATGCTCCAATTGCAATTATTGATAAACGTCGTCCAAAAGCAAATGTTGCAGAAGTGATGAATATCATTGGAGATGTCAAAGGAAAAGTTGCTGTATTAATCGATGATATGATTGATACTGCTGGAACTATTACATTAGCAGCTCAAGCTATACAAGATGCGGGTGCATTGGAAGTTTATGCTTGTTGTACTCACCCTGTATTATCAGGTCCAGCATTAGATCGTTTAAATGCGTCTGTTATTAAAGAAGTTGTGGTAACTGATTCAATTCAAGTTCCTGAAGAAAAAACAGGTGGAAAAATTGTTCAAGTTAGTGTGGATCAATTAATGGCGGAAGCTATCAAACGTATTCATGAAAATCGTTCAGTAAGTCCATTGTTTATTGAAAAGTTCACAATTTTAGATTAAAAATTTGAAGCATAAATCGGAGGCTGGAGAAATTTCTCCAGTCTTTTTTATTCAAGGAGGTTATTTGGTGAATTCGTGTAAAATAAAGGAAAAAATTTTACTAGGAATAGTTAGTATCATTGTCGGAGTGATTACCGGAGTTTTAACGTCCTTTTTTGGGCAAGTATTATTAAAAGTATCAGACTTACGGGTAGAATATTTTGGATATTTAATTCCATTTCTTGCAGTAGTAGGATTTTTATTTCATAAAGTTTATTTAAAATACGGGAAAAATGCAGTTGAAGGAATGAATATTGTCTTTCGAATTGGGCAAGGAGAGGACAATCGTATTTCAAAATGGCTAATTCCTTTTATGATGATTGGAACATGGCTAGCTCATTTATTTGGAGCAAGTGTGGGTCGTGAAGGAGTTGCGGTTCAATTAGGAGCAACGGTTGCGAATCAGTTTCAACAATGGTTTTCTTCTAAGAGAAACCGTCAAATTTTATTAATGATTGGGATGGCAAGTGGGTTTGCTGGACTATTTGGAACTCCTCTAGCAGCAACATTCTTTGCGATTGAAGTAATGATTGTCGGTCAATTACAAATTGATGCCTTATTTTATGCATTGCTGTCTAGTTTTATTTCAATGAATGTAGCTCAAAGTTTAGGATTAGAGAAATTTATGGTGGGAATTCCTGTAGAAATTCAGTTCGATGAAACTTTAGTCAAGATGGTAGTACTAGGAATTGCCTTTGGTTTAACAGGAAGACTTTTTAGTGTGAGTTTAGCACATTTGAAAAAATATTGGAGTACTAAAATTCCAAGCCCTACTCTAAGAATATTTTTATTAGGAATGGTTGTCAGTATTTTAATTGCAGCTTTTGGCAGTGGTCGTTATGCAGGATTAGGGACGAATTTAATTCATGCTAGTTTTTATAGTGAGACGATTTATGTACAAGATTGGATTTTGAAATTAGGATTAACAGTCTTCTCTCTTAGTGCAGGATTTCTAGGAGGGGAAGTAACACCACTCTTTTCAATTGGTTCTTCATTAGGAATCGTAATGAGTTCGTGGTTAGGAATTTCTCCAATGGTAGCGGCAGCATTAGGTTACGGAGCTGTATTTGGGAGTGCGACAAACACTTGGCTAGCCCCTATTTTTATTATCGGTGAAGTATTCGGATATAGTATGATGCCATATGCAGCGATTGTTTGTATTGTTGCATTTGTCGTGAATGGAAATGACAGCATTTATGGACAACAGAAAATTTTTGAATTAGAAGGTATAGAAAGATAAAAAACAGGGGCAAGTATTTTGTCCCTGTTGTTATGTACACACTTTAAGTAGCAAAAAATTACTGATAACTTTCTTGATTTTAGAGCCAAGAGAAGCTCACTATATAACTTTCTCACTTAGGATTGAGATACACGTTTTTTCAGAATTATTTATTACATCGAAATTCTATCATAAATACACCTAAAACTATAAAAATACAGGAAATTACTGCGCTCATTACTAGTGATACATTCATATAATTTTTTAGAAAAGAAAATAAGGCTACTCCTAAAACGGTTATCAAGCTCGTTAATATTCTCTTTTTCATATATTCATCCCCTAATTCAATATTTTTATCTTTAACACTTACTATTATATTTCTTTGATTAGAAAAATTTGCAGAATATAACTTATACAGTTATACATAAAAGAGCTGACAAGAAATCGCTCTTTTTATGCTTGTATTATAATTAATTTTTAAGCAAAATACAATGAATATTAAACCTAAGAGACAGATATACTCGTTATGTAAAATTTGACAAATTTTTAAATAAACGAAAAAATTCACTTGTTATTTCATGAAAAGTCTAGTATACTTTCGCTTAGCGAGGGCTTTTAAATTCATCCCGTGAGGTGAAAAAGGCGATCATAGTTCAAGTTTATATTTCTAGGAGAATTTTTTATGCATAGAGAGAATTCTTCTGTATGAAAGCAGCCCTTTTGCAAACAAAATTTTATAGGGTTGCTTTTTTGTATGCACAAAAAGGCCCGGAAAAGAGGGAATGATGGAGTTACAAACTTCAAAAGTCAATTTATTATTAGATGTGGATCAAAATCCACCCTTTGCTAAAGGCTTGTTACTAAGCTTGCAACATGTGTTTGCGATGTTTGGGGCTACGATTTTAGTTCCATTAATTTTAGGAATGCCTGTTTCTGTAGCATTATTTGCTTCAGGTTTAGGAACTCTGATTTACATGGTGGCAACTCAATTTAAAGTGCCAGTGTACTTAGGTTCTTCATTTGCATTTATTTCAGCGATGGCATTTGCAATGAAGCAAATGAATGGAGATGTTTCAGCTGCTCAGTCAGGGGTAGTTCTTGTCGGTCTTGTTTATGTAGTAGTAGCATTAGCAGTTAAATTAATTGGAACAAAATGGATTGATCGTTTATTACCACCGATTGTGATTGGACCGATGATTATGGTCATTGGTTTAGGATTAGCAAATTCTGCAGTCACAAATGCAGGATTTATTAAAGATGGTACAGTTCAACAAATCACAGTAGCGATTGTAACTTTCTTAATTACAGCATTTATTAATACAAAAGCTAAAGGATTTTTAAAAATTATTCCATTCTTGTTTGGGATTATCGGAGGATATATTGTAGCTGTACTGTTTGGTTTAGTTGATTTCACTCCAGTATTAGAAGCAGATTGGATTGCGATTCCTCAATTATATTTACCATTTTCAACAAATGGATTTTTCAAAGAATATCATTGGTATTTTGGACCTGAAACTTGGGCAATCTTACCAGTAGCCGTTGTAACAATTGCAGAACATATTGGAGACCATACGGTTTTAAGTCAAATTTGTGGAAGACAATTTTTGAAAACACCGGGCTTACATCGTACATTAATTGGAGATGGTGTTGCGACTGCAGTTTCAGCATTTATGGGTGGTCCTGCGAATACAACTTATGGTGAGAATACTGGTGTTGTAGGGATGACAAGAATTGCTAGTGTTTCAGTTATTCGTAATGCAGCATTATTTGCGATTGGGTTGAGTTTCCTTGGTAAATTTACAGCATTGATTTCTACGATTCCAAATGCAGTACTTGGTGGGATGGCTATCTTACTATATGGAGTTATTGCAAGTAATGGTTTGAAGGTGTTAATTGAAAAGCAAGTAGATTTTAGAGAAGTGCGTAATTTAATTATTGCTAGTTCAATGTTAGTACTAGGATTAGGTGGAGCAATCTTAGAATTAGGTCCTGTGACATTATCAGGTACAGCATTATGTGCATTAGCAGGCGTTATTTTGAACCTAGTGTTGCCGTATGAAAACAGAAAATGATTTCCTTGATGTGGTAAGGGAGATTTTTAAAAATCATAATAGTTTAACCGTTAGTCTATGAGAGAGTATAAAGAGGCTTTTCTTCAATGGAAAGTCTTTTTTTTGTTTCTTAATTTGAGAAAGCGAAAAAACAGTAGAAAATATGCTATAATAAAAAAATAGTACAAGTAAAGGAGAGTGAGAAGATGGGACGTTTTCAAGAGGATATGGAAACCTATAAAAAGAACGATCCAGCAGCACGAAGTAGTTTAGAAATTATTTTAACGTATCCAGGCTATCATGCGACTGTTATGCATCGACTAGCACATTGGTTACATACTACTTGCCGATGTAGACTTCTTGCTCGTATGCTGAGTACATTTAGTCGATTTTTTACTGGAATTGAAATTCACCCGGCAGCGCAAATTGGTCGTCGATTTTTTATTGACCATGGAATGGGAATTGTGATTGGTGAAACAGCGATTATTGGAGATGATGTGAAAATGTTCCATGGAGTTACTTTAGGTGGAACAGGAAAGCAAACGGGAAAACGTCATCCAACTATTGAAGATGGGGTATTATTGTCTGCTCATGTTCAAGTAATTGGACCAGTGACAATTGGAGAAGGTGCCAAAATTGGTGCAGCAGCAGTAGTATTATCAGATATTCCAGCTCATACAACAGCAGTAGGATTACCTGCTAAGGTTGTTCGAATTCATTCAAAAGAAGAATACGAAATCACAGAATTATATGGAGGAAATTATGATTCAAGTATATAACACTTTAACACGTCAAAAAGAAGAATTTAAACCACTAGAACCAGGGAAAGTAAAAATGTATGTTTGCGGACCAACTGTTTACAATTATATTCATATTGGAAATGCGAGAAGTACGGTTGCATTTGATACGATTCGTCGTTATTTTGAATACCGTGGTTATGATGTGAACTATGTTTCTAATTTTACAGATGTGGATGATAAAATTATTAAAGCAGCAAATGAAACAGGCATGACACCTGAAGAAGTTTCTAAAAAATATATTGAAGCTTTCTACGAAGATACAGCTGCATTAAATGTAAAAAAAGCAACTTTAAATCCAACAGTTATGAATACAATGGATGATATTATTGCCTTTGTAAAAGCATTAGTCGAAAAAGAAGCTGCCTATGAATCAGGTGGAGATGTATATTTCATCACTGAAAAATTCAAAGATTATGGAAAATTAAGTGATCAAAGTATTCAAGATTTACAAGTAGGAGCTAGCCAAAGAACGGAAAGTGCAGATGATGCTAAAAAGAGAAATCCATTAGATTTTGCGCTATGGAAAAGTGCAAAACCAGGTGAAATTAGTTGGGATTCTCCTTGGGGTAAAGGTCGTCCAGGTTGGCATATTGAATGTTCCGTAATGGCTACAAAACATTTAGGAGATACTATTGATATTCACGGTGGCGGACAAGACTTAGCATTCCCACACCATGAAAATGAAATTGCGCAAAGTGAATCAAAAACAGGTCATCCGTTTGCTCGTTATTGGATGCATAATGCCTTTGTAACGATGGGGGAAGATGGAGAAAAAATGAGTAAATCTCTTGGTAATTTCGTATTAGTTCACGATATTATTAAAGAAATTGATCCTCAAATTTTACGTTTCTTCCTAGCAAGTGCTCACTATCGTAGACCATTGAAATTCAGTGAGTCTTCACTGCAAGAAGCAACAGCAAATGTGTCAAAAATTCAAACAACTTTTAGCAATACACGTTATCGCTTAGAACAAGCAGTTGACTCATTAGAAGATGACCAAGATGTATGGTCTGGATTTGAAGCGTTAGAAGCCAAATTCCAAGAAGAAATGGATGATGATTTTAATGCTGCTAACGGAATGACAGTGTTATATCAATTCGTAAAAGAATGGAATGTCTATTTAGAGCGTGAAGTAGTATCACGTGTGATTTTAGAAAAATTATTAGAAAAAGCTGAACAATTATTTGCGATTTTCGGAATGAAAGAAGTTCAAGAAGAATTAGTAGATGATGAAATTCAAGCGTTAATTGATGAACGTTTAGAAGCAAGAAAAGCGAAAAACTTTGCACGAAGCGATGAAATTAGAGAATTATTGAAAGCTCAAGGAATTGTGTTAGAAGATACTGCTCAAGGAACAAGATGGAGAAGAGTATAATGGAAATCATTAAAGATTGGCATTTATTAAATGGCTTAACATTAGCTTATATGGGGGACGGTATTTATGAATTATATATTCGTCAACATGTATTGAGAACAGGAAAGACGAAACCAAATATCTTGCATCGTGAAGCTACTCGTTATGTTTCTGCCAAGGCTCAAGCAAATTTAATTCAACAAATGTTAGATAACGAGTCATTTTTAACAGAAGAAGAATTAGAATACTTCAAACGTGGAAGAAATGCTAAGAGTCATACAAAGGCGAAAAATGCAGATGTTATTACTTATCGTATGTCTACAGGATTTGAAGCGATGATTGGCTATTTATATTTAAGTGGACAAAACGAGCGATTAGAGGAAGTCATCGCATGGTGTATTCAACAAGTGGAGGAAAAACATGGCTAGACAAGAAAGAAATTCGAATAGAAGAAAAGGAAGTCAACCAAAGGGCTTCAAAAAAGAGGCTAAATCACCTCGACCAAAATATACACCGGAAAGTTCTTCGAATGAGCAAGAGTCTACAGATTTTGTATATGGACGTCATGCAGTAAGAGAAGCATTACAACAACCAGAACGTGTGAATAAATTATGGGTTCAAGAAGCTTTATCAGGAAAGGAAATTACACCGATTATTGATTTAGCAAAAGAACATCGTATTCAAATTCAAAATGTACCGAAAGCTAAATTACAAGATCTTGTAGGGGAAGTTGTCCATCAAGGAGTGGTTGCTTCCATTGCAGCTTATGAATATGCAACTTTAGAAGATGTCTTTGAAAAGGCTCAGGGAAAAAATGAAGATCCATTTATATTAATTTTAGATGGAATTGAAGATCCGTATAATTTAGGAAGTATTTTACGTACTGCAGATGCTACAGGAGTTCACGGAATTATTATTCCAAAGAGAAGAAGTGTTTCTTTAACATCTACTGTAGCGAAAGCTTCTACAGGGGCTATTGAGCATGTTCCAGTTGTTCGTGTAACGAATTTAACTCAAACAATTGAACAATTAAAAGAACGTGGAGTTTGGGTGTTTGGAACAGATATGAAAGGAACGGATTATCGTCAATGGAATACAAAAGGTCCGATTGCCATTGTGATGGGCAATGAAGGGAAAGGAGTATCTCGCATTGTTAAAGATGCTGTAGATGAGATGATTACGATTCCGATGACTGGACATGTTCAAAGTTTAAATGCGAGTGTCGCAAGTGCTTTAATGATGTATGAAGTTTTCCGTTCTCGTCATTAATAGGTGATTTATGAAGAAACAATTATATATCATTGATGGCTATAATATGATTGGGGCATGGCCTGAATTAGTGAGTTTAAAAAAACAAGGGGACTTAGAAAGTGCTCGTGATTTACTCATCCATCATTGCGCTAATTTTAGAAAATTTGAACATGTTGAAGTGTGGATTGTTTTTGATGCACAATTTGTTCCTGGAATTACTCAGTCATTTGAATCTTCTCAAGTGAAAGTTATTTTTACAGCAGAAGATGAAACGGCAGATGAATACATTGAGAGAACAGTGAGTGAAATGAATACGCAAGTCATTCAAGTGTCTGTAGCAACGAGTGATTTAGCAGAGCAATGGGTCATTTTTCAAAAAGGTGCTTTAAGAAAATCTGCAAGAGAATTTTTTAAAGAGATTCAAAGAAGTAAGAAGAAGCAAGATCAATTATCTAGACAATATCAAGAAATCTCCAGACGTCGTTCACCATGGAGTGATCAACAGATGGATCAATTGAATATTTTACGATTCAAATTACAAGAAAAAGATTGAGGATAATTTGAGATGATAGAGCTAAGGGTTTGAACTTAGCTCTTTTTTTATCGCCAATAAAGTAATCGTTTACAAAATAAATTTGTTGCAGTACAATCAAATTAAAATATAGAAGTTATATAACAGGAGGTTTGTTTATGGGAATCTAAGTTGTAATGCCTGACTTATTAAGTGTAATGCGAAATATTAAATGCTAAAGATTGACGATATACAGATTTTATAAAATAGGATGCAATGATTGAACATGAAGATTAGGGGAGAACAACATGAAAAAGATAATCACTTTATTACTAGGAATGTTGGTATTTACTTTAGGAAGTTCGACTGTATTGGCAATGGAAAGTGAGAATATGGCCTCTGATATCGGTCAAAGTGAATTTGAGAGTTTAGCAACTAAATCAGAGGAGAGGTTGAATCAGTTATTTCTATCTTCGGATATTCAATGGGATAAAGCAGTGAAAGTGTATGAAGAAGCATCATTTTTGGAAACTGTTCCTCAGATTAATGATGCAAGTTTAAAAGAAGAATTGAAAAAGACAGAATATTATTGGGTTGTACCAACTTCTCATCAACAACCAAAAGTAGAAATTCGATTTGATATTGTAAAGGATTTTGATAGAGAAGAAGCGAAAAAAGCTGTGGCAAATGGATTGACGAGTGCAGAGACTGTTGCCGAACAAGAAAAACAAATTGGAAAATGGGACATTACTTCTGTTGGTGAATATGAAGAAGGAGTAGAACCATTTGCTCAAATAATAGAAAAGGTGTTAAAAGAGCAATCAATCACTCCTCAAGCTATTTACTATATCCAACCAACAAAAGTGATGATGGATCCAATTGCATTAGTGAAGTTAGCAGATAATGAGTATCGGATGCTTATTCACTCATTACCTTTTGAAGAAACTCAGATGAAGAGTAAGGCAGGAACATTAAAATTTGATACGCTTTATCCATACGAAACAGCTCAAAAGGTTTTAGCTACTTACTTAAATGAAAAATATATAGAACGAACAGGTGGGATTTCAGATCCAAGGCCTAGTGGAGTTATTTTTGTTGAGGATTTTAGAACGATGATGATTGTGGGAATCGTGTTTGTTATGATTGTTGGGGTCATTTGTTGGAAAATTTTCAAAAAACGTCGGTAAATCACTATCTAAAGCTAAAATAAGTTAAAAATGATGAAATTTCTGAGGCGACTTCGGTCGTCTCTTTTTCATCTTCACAAAATCTTCATACTTTCTAGTTAACGGATTCATAAAATTAAGGTATACTAAGAATGAAATTATCCAAAAAGGGGGAAGTAAGATGCATATTTTAATGATTGAAGATACAGAAGCAGTATGTGAAATGATGGAAATGTTTTTTGAAAAAGAAGGTTGGACAGCAGAGTTTTATCATGATGGTAAAGAAGGGTATGATGCATTTGTGAATCATCAAGATAAATGGGATCTAGTAATTTTAGATTTGAATTTACCTTCAATGGATGGCATGCAAATTTGTCGTCAAATTCGTCAAATGAATGAGCAAGTACCAATTGTCATGTTAACAGCAAGAGATTCAGAAAGCGATCAAGTAATTGGGTTAGAAATTGGAGCAGATGATTATGTGGCAAAACCATTTAGTCCCTTAACAATGATGGCTCGAATTAAAGCATTACATCGTCGGATTGGTCGAGGAACTTCTACTGAAGCTCCAACAAATTCAGGACAATTTGATATTGAAACAAAACACGTTTCCATTAATACAAAAACTCATGAAGCCTTTATTGATGGGGTGAAAATTGATGGATTAACTCCAAAAGAGTTTGATTTATTAGTCTTAATGGCACAACATCCTCGTCAAGTATTCTCAAGAGAACACTTATTAACGAAGATTTGGGAAGATCCTTTCTTTGGCGATGAGCGTACGATTGATGCACATATTAAAAAATTACGTCAAAAAATTGAAGCAGTAGGACCTCATGTCATTCAAACTGTATGGGGTGTAGGATATAAATTTGATGATAGTGGGATTTAGCAGATGAAATATTTTTACCAACAATTAGTAGGATTTTTATCGGTTGTATTAGTATCCGTTGTTGTTTGTGGATTATTATTTTATAATGTTATGACGAATAAAATTTTCATGCAACGTTCGCAACAACTATTTGGATATGCCAAAGCGATTTTAGTAAATGATTTAACCGCTGAACAAATTAATAGCAGCTTGTCCTTGTTGAAAGATGAACATTTAGGAGTTGCGATTTTTGATAAAGATAATAAAATGACTTATCCAGCAAGCGTATTAAATGTTAAAAGTTCATTATCTGATGATGAATTACAACATCTTCAAGATGGCTCTGCTATTAATATGAAGCAAACAAAGCATAATTTCGTTGGTGAAGCAGCAGATTTAGTGACGATTTATTATCCAATTTTTAAAAACCAAACTTATAATGGTTTCCTAGCGATTTCTAGTCCATTAAGTCGTATTGAAACAGAAATGGCAGAGCTAAAAAATTCTATTTTAGTAGGATTTTCATCAGCAGCAGTGGCAGGAGTTATTCTGAGTGTCATATTTGCCAACTATCAAACAAGAAGAATTAATCGCTTAAGAAAAGCAACACATGAAATTGCAGAAGGAAATTATGATATTTCGCTGCCAACTCAAAAACGAGATGAATTCGATGATTTAGTAATGGACTTTAATAAGATGGCAGAGTCATTACAAAGGTCTGAACAAGAAATTGAACGACAAGAGAATTTAAGACGTCAATTAATGATGGATGTAGCTCATGAGATGAGAACACCACTAACAACGATGAATGGATTATTAGAAGGATTAATTCACCATATGATACCAGAGTCTCGCCGTGAGAGAAGTTTAGAATTAATCACGAATGAAACACAACGTCTTATCCGATTAGTGAATGAAAATCTAGATTATGAGAAAATCCGTTCGGATCAAATTGTGTTAGTGAAGCAAAATTTCTCAGGTGCAGAAGCTTTACAAAATGTTGTGGATCAATTACAAGAATTAGCTAAAAATAAGGGGAATGACTTACGCTGTGAATGCCCAGAAGACTTTATCGTATATGCGGATTATGATCGCTTTATTCAAATCTTAGTCAATATGACGAAAAATGCGAACCAGTTTACAGATAAGGGACATATTCTTCTTAAAGGATGGAATGAAGATTCGAAAGCTATTGTGCAAATTATCGATGATGGAATTGGCATAAGTAAAAAAGAAGTAGAAGCAATCTGGGAAAGATTTTATAAGGCAGATGTTTCAAGAAAGAGTACAAAATATGGGGAGTCTGGAATTGGTTTAGCCATTGTTCATTCATTAATGAACAGTCATCATGGAACGATTCAGACGGAAAGTGAACTTGGCGAGGGAACGACATTTACACTTACATTCCCTGGAAAAGAAGAAAAAGAATAAGGAAAGGAATGAATCGGGAAATGTTATTTTTAGAACCAATCTATCAATGGCTAGAACAGTCGTTGGACGGACGAATAAATCATTTCCCTTTGATTCGTCTTTTAATGAATAGTATCGATCATGCTCTCATATTCTTTATTGGATGGTTAGGAGTATGGTCGATTTCTCTGTTATTTAGAAAATATTACAAACAAAAGATTGATTGGAAATTAGAGAGTTATCTTCATCTAGTTATTTTCTATTTACTCGTATTATTAAATATTACGATTTTTCGACAATCGAGTATTTTTAAAGTAATGAAGATTTCGCCACGACCGTTGCAAGACATTTATTGGATACCTTTTGTAGATAGTGTGAAACTATTTATACATGGATCACTATTTGCAGCTTATTATAATGTGTTTGGGAATATTATTTGGTTTATGCCAATTGGTTTATTTTGTGGGATTTTATTAAAGGAGAAAAGCCATTATAAATTATCATTTTGGGCAGGTTTATTCATTTCACTTTTAATAGAAATTAGTCAATGGTTGTTTTCAACAGGGGTGACTCATATCGATGATGTCATCTGTAATGTATTGGGAAGTGTTTTGGGATATTGGTGTTATAAAAAATATCAAGAAAGAAAAAGGAGATTAGAATTATGAGAGAAATTATTTTAAAAACGAAAGCAGCTAAATTAGTGAAAAAAGGCTCTCCTTTATTAAATCAAGAGGATTTAGCAAAACCACTTGAAGCAAAAGAAGGCGAATGTGTTCGTGTTTGTGATGAAAAGAAAGAATTTTTAGGAATGGCTTATGTAGGTTTTCAACATAAAGGAATTGGATGGGTCTATTCTAAAAAAGATGGTGAGAAATTAACTCCTCAATTTGTAAAAGGTTTATTCCAAAAAGCAGCACAAAAACGTTCTTCTTTAATGATGGATGAAAGTACGACAGCTTTTCGTCTGTTTAATGGAGAAGGAGATGGATTAGGTGGAATTACGATTGATTGGTATGATGGATTTGTAGTTGTTTCATGGTATAGTGCAGGGATTTATCAATGGAAAGAGTTGATAGTAGACCAATTGCAAGAAGCAATTCCAAGTATCCAAGGGATTTATGAAAAGATTCGTTATGCTTCAAAAGAAAAATTACCGGAAAGTCAATTTGTAAGAGGAGTTAAGGCGAATGAACCATTGATTGTTCAAGAAGAAGGAGTTCGTTATGCAACGTATCTGGATGAAGGATTGATGACAGGTATCTTTTTAGATCAACGAGAAGTTCGAACATTATTAAGAGATGACTATAGTGCTGGGAAAACAATTTTGAATTTATTTAGTTATACAGGTGCATTTTCTGTAGCTGCAGCAATGGGTGGTGCGATTCAAACAACGAGTGTGGATGTTGCCAATCGAAGTTTAGAGAAGACTCGGGAACAATTTGAAGTGAATGGGATAGAAGCATCTGAACAAAAGATTTATGTAATGGATGTATTTGATTATATTAAATATGCTGCAAAGAAATCTTTAACATTTGATACGATTGTGTTAGATCCTCCTAGTTTTGCTCGTACGAAAAAGAGAACTTTTTCAGTTGCAAAAGATTATGCTGGCTTAGTGGAGCAATTAGTTCCGTTAACGGCGAAAAATGGGAATTTAATTTTGTCGACAAATGCGGCTAATGTTTCTGAGAAGCAATTTTTAGAGATGATTCATAAGGGACTTCGTTCTTCTGGGAGAAGGTATCGTTTAGCGCATCAGAAGAAATTGCCGATGGATTTCCCGGTTGCGCCACATACACCGTTGAGTGATTATTTGAAGGTTGTTTTTGTAGAAATGGAGGCGTAGGAATAGACTTCATTTGTAGTAGTAAGGGACGCTAGCAGACCTGCGGTCTCATAGCTAAAATTTGAGCCTAGGGTCTCAAATTTTCCCAGTAGTAGTAGCCAGGTGTGGCTACTACTACCTTTACTACTACGGGAAGTCTATTCCTACTTTTTATGTGAGGGAAAAAATAATGGATAAAATCATTAATTATAAACTAGATAATTTTGTAATTACAATGGGAAAAATACTAGAAGATAATAGTTGAATGTTTCCGCTTTCAGGTGTATAATTTTAGTGTAGAAATAAGGTAATGTAATGTCGTCAAAAAAGAAAGGAGGAAAAGATATGACGATGTTTAATTTATCTAGATATAAAAATGGCGATTTGTAAAGTTAGGTCTGTTATGTTTTGAACTATTCACTATAGGTTATAGGTACATGAGCTTGGAGTGTAAATAGTTTATTAAAAACTTTAATGATGGGCGATAGTTATATATTTACTGTATCTTACTTATAGTTGATAATTTAAACTAGTATTTTTGCAATATAATAAATAATTAATAGAGAAGGGATTGTTTAAAATGCGTAAAATTCGTAGTTTTATTTTGGTTATGTGCTGTTTATTAATGATTAGCTCTTTAGTAATTCCATCAACTGTAAATGCTTCAATGGTAACTCAAAGTGGTTCAGTAAATGCTGAGATTGAATCTCAAGACTCACCGTATGGTGTTACGCTTCGAAGTCGTGGTTCTTGTGAAGAACTAGTTCGCAGAGGTTTGTTATCTAGTCGAAGCTGCGGATCGTCCGGAGGAAGACCTAATGGAGGTAGAATCTTCTTAACAACCCCTCAATGGAATTGTGTGTTAGAAACATTTGGGGAGGCAGCAGCTGTTTCTGTTAATCCAGTTTCCTTCGGTGTGTGGGTTGTTGCATCGATTGCGGGGTGGAAAACAATTAATTCTTGTAGAGGAATTTAGTAATGAGGAATCACCGAGAATTTATAGGAGTTTTATTAGCTTTAATATTATTTGATTACTTAGTAATTAAACATTCTTTATTATGGATTTTACTAGAGTTCTGCTTGATTTGTGGTGTATACTATTTAATATGTGAGGTTTCGTTTTTAAAAAAGAAATCAAATTTATTTAAGATAATTGTAAGTGTTGGGTTAGGTGGGCTGGCTTTCGGAGCAACTTTAATCATTCCAAATAATTCTTCATGGCAATATCAAGGAAGTGAATATAATCAGGCTACGAAAAGTTTTTATTCTATTGATTCTTCACGGATTGAGGAGAACTTAAAAGAACAGAAGAAACTCATTCGTTATGTGTATGTTGGACGAGAATCTTGTCCGTTTTGCAATGCATTTGCTCCCAAATTAAAGCAAGCTGCAAAAGAAGCAAAAGTATCTGTATATTATATTGATACTGAGAATAAAACGGATGAATTATATAACTTTGCTGAACAGTATAATGTAGACTCTATTCCAACTCTACTAGTAATGAAGGATGGTCAACTAGAAAAAAAATTGACAGATATTAGTCAGCTCAGTGTTGAAGAGTTAACAGTTCTTTTGAAGACTAATAAATGATAACGTAAAGTTAGGTAGTGTTTGTGTACTAATGATTAGGTTTATTACAGTACAGTAAGCCTACTAAGGAATTTTTCCTTGGTAGGCTTTTTTCTATTAACAGCACTACACATTATTATGAATTTCATATTACGAATACTGCAGCGAAAATTCTTTTTATATGATGTGATTTTACGATTTGGCGTAGAAATGGAGGCGTAGGAATAGGCTTCCCCGTAGTAGTAAAAGTAATAGAAGCCGCCTCGTGTGGCTTCTATTACTGGAAAACTCTAAGACGGTTTCACCGTCTTACTCATGACAGAAACAAAATTT